>Ga0154525_118_pt2 | contig 76009 bp, 64 predicted proteins | sample RifGroE2_FD_105668 | JGI IMG/M metagenome (GOLD analysis project Ga0154525, IMG submission 105668) | Firmicutes bacterium GWE2_51_13
TGGGTGCTCTGCGAAATCCCTTGGAACAAGAACCTTCAGTTCGAAATCGACGAGGACCAGGCGATCTGCACGGTCCTTGAACTGGGCTATAAGGTCATCATCGCCCATCCCGAACGCTATCCCCAAGTCCATGAAAACTACGGGAAACTCGAATACTGGAAATCGCTCGGATGTTTCTTCCAGATCAACAGCACCAGTTTGCTGAATCCAAGCAGGGAAGCCAATCATCGACTCGCCTGGCGCATGATGGAAGACGGATACTGCGATGTGGTCGCCACGGATGCCCACCGTCACCAAGGCACACGCACGAATCGACTCGGCGGTATCTATGCCATCATCCAAGAGAAGTTCGGGGAGATGGAAGCGAAGCGCCTGATGGTCGACAATCCGCTCCGTTTGATTCAGGATGGAGTATTGGAGCGAAGATAGAAAACGCGAGACGATCGACGCCATCGATCGTCTTTTATCATGTTGAAGGGGTACAGGATGATATAATGAAACCAACGAATCAGGATTAAGTTCAATCAAAGGAGTACACGATGATCATCCAAAGTAAAAAAATCTTAACGGAAGAAGGATTTCTCGATGGGTATCTCGAAATCAAGGACGGAGAAATCAAACGCATCCTCACCAAGGAACAATACTTTGGGGACATCGATTTCGATGCCTCGGACGCCATGGTTTTCCCGGGATTGGTGGATATCCATCTGCATGGATACAAAGGGAGATTGGATCCCAATAACATCCTGGATGAAACCGAATTTGATCTCTTTCTTCATGAAATGGCGAAGCAGGGGACCACGTCCTGTCTCCCCAGCATCGACCCCGAGAACTACGAAGCGATCAAGGACTATACGCCGAAAGAAAACGTTGCGCGTTTCCTCGGGTTGAACCTCGAAGCCTATTTCAGCAACCTGCAGTATGCGGGATATCGTCAACCCGACGGACGACTTAACCTGCCCTCGATCGATCATCTGGAAGAGCTGATCCAACGATGCGGAAATCAATTGAAATACGTCATGATCGCTCCGGAATTGGATGGGGCGATGGAAGCGATGGAATATCTGCACAATCAAGGGATCAAGGTTTCCGCCGGACATACCCTGATGAAAGCAGAAGAATTCAAACGTTTCACCGGGGAGCACCTCATCGATGCGCTGACCCATACCGGAAACAACATGGGCGTGATGCATCAAAGGGATGTCGGGGTGATGGGGGTCGGCTTACTGGATCCTGATATTGTTTGCGAACTGATCACCGATTTCATCCATGTCAGCGAAGAGATGGTGCGCTTGATTTTGAGAGTGAAGGAACATGAGAAGATCATCCTGGTTTCCGATTCCGTATCCTTGGCCGGACAACCCGCAGGAGAATATTCCCTCAAAGGACATCGACGTACGGTAAGTGATGATTGTAAGATCCTGGATGAACATGGCGGAATCCAAGGCTGTTACTTCACGCTCTATCAGAACCTATGCAGACTCATGGAACGAAGAATCGTACCTCTGGAAGAAGCCGTCAAGATGGCCAGTCTCTATCCCGCCCGCTTCCTTCACCTCGACGATCAAATCGGATCGATCAAGGTCGGAAAGAAAGCCGACTTGATCATCGTCGATCCGTCGATGAAGCTACTCGGCACGTTTGTGGGAGGGAAGAAAATCACATAAAAAAATGGTGAGCGAATCACCATTTTTCGTTGCTAGAATATTTCCCGGGTAATCCCGTCCCAGGTGATCGGATCGACCTCTAACGTCTCAGGGAAGTCCTTCTCCGCTTCCTGATACGCCCTATGATACAGTTGAAGCTGGCTATTGATCGCCGGCTTTTCTTTCTTCACTTGCTTGTAATCGCCCTTTTCATCCATCACCCGGGCATTCACATTGTCTTTCCAACCGATCGCCAAGATCGTCTTCAGTTCCTCCTTGATCTTCGCGTCATAGACCGGACAGGCCAACTCGACCCGTTTTTCCGTATTCCGTGTCATCAAGTCGGCGGAAGAGATGTACATCTTCTCCTCCCCGTGGGCATGGAAGTAATAGATCCGTGAATGTTCCAGGAAGCGTCCGATGATCGATCGGACCCGGATGTTTTCGCTGACGCCGGGGATCCCCGGGATTTGACAGCAAATCCCCCGCACCAACAGATCGACCTTAACGCCTGCTTTCGACGCTTCGACCAAGGTATCCAACACATCCTTATCCGTCAGCGAATTCATCTTGAAGAAGATGTGTCCGTCCCCATGGACGTTGTGGACCCTGATTTCTTCCTGGATCAAGGCGATGAACTTGTTTTTGATCCCCATCGGGGAAGCCAGGAAATGGGTGAAATCGTTGGCTTCGGAGATTTTCGCCAGTTGAAGCAGGTTGAAGAACTCCAAAGCATCCTCCCCGATTTCCTTGTTTGCGGTCATCAGGTTGACGTCGGTGTACAGCCTGGAGGTCTTTTCGTTATAGTTGCCGGAAGAGACATGGGTGAAGGTCTGCGTGAGATTCCCGTCCTTCCGCAAAATGACCATGATCTTCGAATGGACTTTATAGTAGTCGACCCCGTAGATGACCTTGCATCCCGCATCTTCCAGTTTATCCGACCAGTTGATGTTATTCTCTTCGTCGAACCGGGCTTTCAGCTCCATCGCCACGACGACGTCTTTCCCGTTCTCCGCCGCTTCCGTCAGTGCCGCGATGATCTTGGATTCGCTGGCGACGCGGTAAAGGGCGATCTTGATCGCCACGACTTTCTTGTCCAACGCGGCTTCCTGAAGAAGCTTCAAGACCGGCGTTGTGTTTTGGAACGGATATGAGATGAAGATGTCATGATCCAGAATCTGACGCATGATGGAGGTGTTGGGTTCCGCATACGGCGTGACCTGCGGGGTAAGCTGTGTATAAAAGAACGTTTCGCGATGGGTGGAGTGCAGTTTCTCTTCCAACGGTGCGATGAATTCAAAACTCAGCGGCGACTTCACGATGAACATCTGCGACGCCGTCAATTTCAAGCGTTTACGCAAAATCGCTTTCAATTCTTTCGGGACGTCTTCGGAGAATTCCACCCGTACCGGTCTCAGTTTCGAGCGTTTCTTGATCAGCATCTTCATGAACTCGCGATAATCGATGTCTTCGTCGTAATACGCTTCTTCCGCATCCAAATCCGCATTGCGGATGATCCGTACCACGGATCTTCCTTCGATGTCCATATCGCGGAAAACGCGCTGCGCATACATCAGGATCAAGTCCTCCATACGCATGAACTTCACGGCTTTCTTGCCTGGAATGAACACCAAAGGTTTCAAGAACTGACGGTTGATCGCGATGATCCCCAACGATTTCCTGTTTTTCATATTCAACTGGACGATGATGTAGCTCTGACGGTTGGCTAAAAAAGGGAAGGGGTGTTTGGGGTCGACGACCTGGGGTGAAAGCAAGGGCATCACCTCTTGGTCGAAATATTGCTTCATCATTTCTTTCTCATCCGAAGAGAGATTCTCCGGCCGCAGGAAATGGACATTCTTATCCTTCAGCTCTTTCGCCAGCTTCTCAAACGCCTTGTCTCGATCCTTATTGTGCTTCTGCGTCTTCAGATAAACCGCGTCCAATTGTTCACGGACGCTCATCCCGGTCTTATTGTCGGCAGGTTTTTCCAACAAAATCTGGTCGTGCATGCTTCCCACCCTTACCATGTAGAACTCATCCAGGTTGTTGGCGACGATCGCCAGGAAACGCAGTCGCTCAAAAAGCGGATTCTCAACGTTCTGAGCTTCTTCAAGGACACGATGGTTGAATTTTAGCCAGGACAGTTCCCGGTTGTCATAGAATTCAGGCATGGATTACTCCTGTTTTAAGATCCGGGAATAGAAATACCCCTCGCGGACGCCATATCTGGAAAGCATGAAATTCTTGGCTTGGACGTTACGGCAGATTTCATCCATGATGATCGCCCCCGGCAAGGCCGTGGTCAATCGATCGGGGACCGACGCCAACAAGAGTTTGATGCCGGCGGCTTTCTTCCCTTCGACCATCATCGAGGTACGCGTGATTTCCGCCGTCGGGATGATCAGTTCGTACATGGATTCTTCCAAGTTGTTTTGCGCCTGGTAGATCTTCAGGATGGATCGTGCGGAACCGCCGATCCCGACCAGGTTGTCGACTTTCAGGTTCGTCAGGAAATCGACTTTCGACAACGCATCCTGGATGTCCGCCCGCATCTTCTCATGTTCCTTGGCGGTCGGGACGATATTGCGGATGTGTTTCAGGTACATGTTTAGACTTCCGTAAGGAATGGAAATACTGTTGATCGGGACGCCGTTGGCGAAATACGTGATTTCGGAGGAACCCCCGCCGATATCCACGCTGACGCCGATCTTCGGTAGCACGACCCCGCGCTTGACGCCGTTGAATCCGAACACCGCTTCTTCATCCCCACTCAACAAGTCGATCTTGATGTTGAGGTTGCGCTCGATCGCTTCTTTCGCCTGTTGGGTGTTGGAAATGTTGCGTAGCGAAGCGGTCGCGAAGATATGCATCTCATCCACATCGAACGCCTTCGCGATCAGCAACAGTTCGCGCAATGCCAGGGTCACGGCTTTGATGCCGACCGCCGTCAATTCGCCGTTCTCCACATAACTGATGGCCTGGGTCGAGCGTTTCACATTGAGCGTCTTGGAGAGGATTTCGTTTTCATATTTGAAAATGACGAGACGGATGGTATTGGAACCTAAGTCGATGATGCCGTATTTCATGGGGTCCACCTCTGCTTTGTTAAGGATATTGTAGCACAAAAGGGAAGATTGACGAAAAGCGATGGGGAAGTGTAACGAAGATTTGACAATTATCAATCGGGATTTTGAATCGGACTTGCTTGGATCGACGAATCATTCCTAACGCGATCGAATATATGAATGTTGTTGGATTGTAAGCGCTTAGGTAATTATTACCGTTAATCGGGAAATCCGGGAAAATCGATATTCCCCGGTGCTATACTTCATGCGACAATGTACTTGTTCACTTTTGAAAGGCAGGAAAACAATATGTCCAAAACTTACGTACGAATCGACGATCGGCTTATCCATGGTCAAACCATCGTCGCTTGGTGCCCGACCCTTTCGATCCAGGAGATCATCGCGATCGACGACGATAGCGCGAAAAACCCGATGCTTCGCTCGATCTTGACGATGAGCGTCCCGTCGAGCTACAAAACGTACATTGTGACTACGGAAGAGGCAAAGAAGATCTTAGGTTCAGACAGTGGTCGTAATCGTCTGGTCATCGTCAGATTCCCGAACCAACTTCCCTTGATCAAGGAAGTACTCTGTAATGGTGAAACCATTACGTTGGGGAATATTGCGAAACGATCGGACAGCGTCCACAAAGTAAGCGGGGCGACCGGCATATTTTATCTCAGTGAAGAGGATGTGTCGATTCTGGACAACTTGGCCGCAGCAGGTCATGACGTTGTCTTCCAGCAATTGCCCAACACATCGAAGACAAGCTGGGATGCATTCAAGAAATCGATTCAATAATTAAAGGAGAAAAACCATGAGTAGCATTCAAATCATTCTCATCGCGTTATTCATCTATCTCGGTTCGATCGGCTCGATCGTCGGGAACACCATCGGTTGGTATACGTTAGGTCGTCCGATCGTTGCATCCTTGGTCGTCGGAGTCATTCTAGGAGATGTCTCCACCGCCTTGATGGTCGGTGTTCCTCTTCAAATCATGTATATGGGCAATGTCACCCCGGGTGGCGCGGTTGCCTGGGACCTCTCGTACGCGACCTACATCGGTGTCGCCGGGGCCCTTGTCTTCGGTAAAGGATTGGATTCGGCACAAGTCATCGGATTGGCCGTCGTCTTCGCCGGAATCGGCGGTTTCGTCGGACAATTCATGTGGAATATCAGCTACGCGGCGAATCTACCGCTCAACCGTTTCGCGAACAAGTTCGCCGAAGCCGGTGAAACGAAGAAAATGTATATCCCGAACCTCGTTCTGGGTCAACTGATCGGATTCGCGGCACGTTTCCTGCCGGCCATCCTCGTCCTGACGACGATGACCACGGCGTCCGCCCAAGCGGACTTCGCGACTTTGATCCCTGCCTGGGTCATCACGACGCTGGGTGTCTTCGGCGGTATGATGGCAGCCTTGGGTATGGGAATCATCCTATCCTTCTTGTTGAAGAAACAATATCATATCGCGATCTACCTGGTCGGATTCATCCTCGTCACCTACTTCGGACTTGGCACGATGGCGGTCGCGGTCGTTGCGATTCTGGTTTCCATTCTCTATTATGTCGCCGTATCGAAGCAAGCGGATCAAAGGGGAGTATGAAAATGACAAAGAAAATCAGCGCAAAAACGCTCAAGAAATCATTCTTCACCTGGTTCTTCTGGAACGGGTGCTCGCAGCAAGCCGAGAGTATGCTTGGCATGGCGTTCGGACAAGCGATGGCACCGGTCATCGACGAACTCTATGACAAAAAGGAAGACAAAGCGGCGGCCTTGAAACGCCACATCACCTTGTTTAATACGGAATCCCAAGTCGGTTCGATTTGTAATGGTATCGTGTGCGGATTGGAAGAAGCCAATGCGAACGGTGAATGTACCCCCGAGTTGATCAGCAGCGTCAAAGTCGCCCTCATCGGTCCGACCTCGGCGATCGGCGATTCGCTCTGGGTCGCGACGATCATCCCGATCCTCTTGACCATCTCGCTGTCAATCTCGCAAGCATCCGAATCCACCGCTTGGTTGGGTCCGGTCTTGTATATGATCGTCTATCCCCTTGGCACCTGCGCCCTCAGCTGGTATCTCTTCAAACTCGGCTATAAATCCGGGTTGGAAGGAATCCAAGGGTTCATGGGGTCGAAACTTTCCTCCTTGACCGATACGATGACCGTCTTAGGGTTGATCGTCGTCGGCGCCTTAACCGCATCCTTCGTCAACGTCTACCTTCCGATACAAATCGTACGCGACGTCTTCGACGCGACGACCGGAACCCTGCTGGAAAACCAAGTCATCTTCAACGCCAACAACGTTGTGAACGCGATCTTCCCGAAGATCCTCCCCTTAGGTCTCACCTTGGTCGTCTACTATCTCTACTCGAAAAAGAGATGGTCGCCGATGAAACTCATGGGGCTGATCCTCGCCTTGGCATGCCTATTCACCTTCGTCGGCTATCTGACCGGTGTCTACGCCTAGCCACCCCTTAACGAAACAGGAGAAACGACTATGTTAAAATACATCCAAGAAATTACAAACGTCATCGAGCGCATCGGTGCCGAGCAAGAATCGAATATCCGTAAATCCGCCGAGCTCTGTGCGGAAACGATCGCCAGCGGGAAAATGGTTCATCTGTTCGGAAGCGGACACTCCGTTCTACCGATCCAGGATGTCTTCCCACGCTATGGCGGTGTCGTCGGCTTCCATCCCTTGATGGATCCCCGCATCATGTGGAGCAATGTCATCGGTCCGGGCGGGGCACGCGAGCTTCTGTGGATCGAACGGCAAGAAGGCTATATCGCAAACTACCTGCAAAGCTATCATCTGCAGGAAGGCGAAGTGATGATCGTTTATTCGCACGGCGGATTGAACGCGGCTCCGGTCGAAGCCGCCATGTATGCGAAGCAACATGGATGTAAAGTCATCGCCATCACCAGCGGCGAAAACCATCAGAAAGCCGAAGCGACGCACTCTTCGGGAAATAAACTCGGCGATGTCGCCGACATCCTCATCGACAACTGTTGCCCGTTGGAAGACAGTCTGGTCCCTATCCCGGGCTATGCCCAAAAGGTCGGGGCGAGCTCGACGGTCGCCGCGATCGCCATATCACAGTCGGTCGTCAGCGAAGCCGCCTTGCTACTTGAGAAGAAAGGCTTCCAGATGTACATCTTCGTTTCACCCAACGTGACGGAATGTCCTGCGGACTATATGCATACCGTCTATGCCGAATATACGAAACTCGTAAAAAACAATCAAAACAATGTATAGAGGATCGGAAACCTTAACGTCATCGCGTTAAGGTTTCTCCTTAAGGAGCAACATGAAACAACTTATCGTGATGGGGCATGGCGGATATGCCCAAGGAATCAAAGCGAACCTCGGCATGTTGATCGGGGAGCCGGAAAACATGCATTTTCTTGATCTTGGGATCGGCGATGATTTCTCGACTTTTCAGAACAGATTCGATGAACTGGTGCTGCGTTTTGAGGAAGAGGAATTCTTCTTCGCATGCGACTTGCCAGGAGCTTCGCCCTTTCGCGTCGCTGCGATGCATTGTGCGATGCATCCGACGCGATGTGTGGTCGTCGCGGGTCTGAATGCGATGGCGTTCATCGAACTCGGGATGAACAGCGAAGGCCCTCTGTACGATCTTGCAAGGAAAGCGGTCGATACGACGAAAGACTCGGTGGTCCTGTTGGACGTGGCGGCGCTAACCTCGGAATCGGACAGGACAAGCACATAACGACTATGATAAAATATATCTACCCGATCTTGCTTCTTGCTTTCGTTTGGGGACTGCTTCGGGTTCTACGGCAGTTAAGACGACAGACTTCGAATCAACTCGAGGAAATCCTCTACATCCAAAACGATGTCGAGTTGTATTTGAAACTCTTGATGAACCCAAGGCTTGGGTTCCTCTATCGCAAATCGACCTTGTTGATTTTCAGGTTGAACGGCTTGCTGATCGGCGGAAACCACCATGACATCTTGTCGACGATCCAGCAACTCGACGGACTCGTCCTGACCCAAGGGGAGCGACTCGAGGTCGAAGGGAAGAAACTGTCCTATTATTGCGAAACGCAGAGGGCGAAAGAAGCGAAGGAAAGCCTGGACAAGATCGAAACCTTGCTTGCCAAGTCCAAATCATCCAGACGTCGGTTTCTTTTGGAAGAGTGCCGTCTGATTTATGCGATCTATATCCGTCGGGATACGACGTTATTGCCCGGACTGCAAAAAGAAGTTGAAACACAAGTCGGAGCCCGTCGAACGTTGACACTCTATCGCATCGCGAAGCTTCAGCACTTCTCCGACGACGACAAGAGTGCGATCGAAACGCTTCTCAAGGCAAAATCAAATCGTTCGACCAGTGTTTGGGATTCAATCATCGATCTGGCAATACAAGATCCGTCGATCCTCGATCGGAAGTAAATGAGGTATGCACATGGGATTATTGATGAAAATGATGAGAATCAAAGATTTAACCCCGGCGGAGCGACAAGTGACGGACTATGTCATCAATCACATCGACGAGATGGGGAACATCGGGATCGTGGAATTGGCTGAAAAGACGTTCTCCAGCCCGACGACGATCAAACGCTTGTGCGGTAAGCTGGGGATCGAAAGCTACATTGATTTTCGCGTGCAGTTATCGCAGGAGGTTGAAAATTACAACAAGATTTCCATCCTGAAGAAAGCCCGCAATCCCGTAAGGAAACACGACTCGCTTTCGCAAATCATCGAAAAAGTATCCTACCGGTCCGCCAAATCGATACTGGATAGCCGAGAGTTGAATAAAGAGGAAACTTTCATCACCATCATCGAGTTGATGAAGAAATACAAACGGATCGATTTCTATGGCATCGGTCCCAGCCATATCGTCGCCCAGGATGCTTCGATCAAAGCATTGCGACTAGGATTCGCGACGACATGCCTGGATAACCATATCGAAATGTTGATCAACGCACGGATGTCCACGCCGGATCGATTGGCGATCCTCATCTCATACACCGGGGAAACCGTCGATATCATCAACGTCGCGCAGGAGTTGAAAGTTCAAAAAGTGCCTTCCGTGTCCATTACGAGCTACTCGAACAATTCGGTCTGCCAGCTTTGCGACATCAACGTCTTCGTCGACGCCAGCGAATCGTTCAACCGGCTCGGCGGGATGTCCAGCCGGATCGCGACGTTGAATGTCATCGATATCCTCTTCACCGCGTTGATCAACTCGGATTATGACGCGTACGGGGAACTGCTAAAGAAGTCGTTCACCGGCTCGGATCACCAACAACCCATCAAATAAGGATCGGACCATGAGATGCATCATGGTCTTTCTTTTCATCGATCCATCAATATACAAAAAAATGTATGCGCTACCTCTTGACAAAATCAGGCTGTAAGATGATAATGGCATTAGTACAAAATACAGTATTCTGTATTTAGGAGGTATGATCTTGAAAATCGTGGTCGGTGGTCAAATGGATAAGCAAATTTTGGCGAATCTCATCACCAAGTATGGGTGCGGCAGAGTCGAAGTATCGATCAAAAGCGATATCGAAGCAGCCCTGGCGATTCAAACCAATCAAGCCCAGTACTATTTCGGAGCATGTGCGACAGGCGCCGGAGGGGCATTAGCGATGGCCATCGGCCTCGTCGGTCCGCAGCACTGTGTCTCCATCAGCATTCCGGGGAAGATTATGCAGGAAGAGGAGATTCGATCAGCGGTTCGGAATGGCAAAAAATGCTTCGGGTTCGTCAACTACGACGCCGACAAAGTCATTCCCGTATTATTGGATGAAATTCTCAAAAAATAAGGAGGAAAGAGAATGTTATTTAGTATCAATGCATTGACGATACTCGTCATGGCGGCTTTGGGCGGCATTTGCGCCTATCTCGCCAATCAGAACATCGCGGTATTCCACGACGGACTTCGCCCCATGTTCCCGGCTTATTTCAGCAAGGCGATGGATCGCAAGACGCTGTTCGCCACCAGTTTCGCCTTGTCGTTCGGTTTGGTTATCGGCTTCGGCTTGCCGACGTCCATCGCCGGGAAGATCATCATCGTCCACACCATCATGTTGGCGACCGACATCATCGGGACCATGTTCTCCGAAAACGGGAACAGCAAATGGTACGCGACCGCGGTCGGCGCCTTGTTCGGAATCGTTTTATTGTTCGGAATGCAAGCCATCATCGATGCGCTTAAGATCCTACCGATCGACTTCACCGGCAGCTTAGGAACCGTCGGAAGCCTGATCATCCTCGCCTTCAGCGTCTTCCCCGCGATCGCCGTCGCCTATCAAGCCGGCATCGTCTCCGGCGGTACCGTGTTGGTTCTGATCATGTTGGTCAAACAAATCACGATGCTTTACGGAAAATTCGTCGTCAACGGCGTCACCATCGCCTTGAACTCGGATGGTATGGCGCTATTGGTCGGTATCGTTGCGATGATCGTCGTCGCGGCGAGACAGAAGAGAACCGAAGACGGCAACGCCGCCACAGCCTTCGCCGTATTCTCGAAAAACATCGACCGCATCAAGAAGAACATGTTGATCTTGGCACTCAGCGGCGGGATCGTCGCGCTTGCCACCACGTTGTTGCTGATCGCCGAAGGTCCGGCATCCTTGACCCTGACGGCTGAAGGACAATACGCCCAAGCCGCGATCGTCGCGTTAGGCAGAACCTTAGGCTTCATCCCCCTCGTCATGACGACCGCGATCGTATCCGGCGTCTATTCCCCCGCAGGAACCAAGTTGATCCACGTTCCCGCGATCCTCTTCATCAACATGGGCGTCATGGGCATGGCCGGATCCTTCGTTACCGGCGCATTGATCATGGTCGTCGAAGTCTTGTTGCTCGGATTCATCGCCCAAGGCATGGATAAATTCCCGGGTATGAAGGATCTTGGAGACAACACCCGTACCGCGATGAGCAAGGTCCTCGACCTCGCCTTGTTGGTCGGCGGGATGCTGGCGGCCAACGCCATCGCCCCTTCGATCGGCTACATCTGGGTCATCGGCCTCTACTTCCTCAACCAAGCTTCCAAGAAGCCGTTGTCGACCATGGCGATCGGTCCGATCGGCGCGATCACGATGGGTATCCTCGTCAACATCCTGCATTTGATCGGCTTGTTTCCCATCGTCGTAAAGTAATCAAGGATAGTGTAAAATAAAGAGGAAGATTCACTCTTCCTCTTTATTCTAATCATCGAAAGGACATCGTATGAGCGACGTAAAGAACCTGATCATGAACAAAAACGGCCTGGTCTCGATGACCTTGGCCAAGATCCTTCTGCAACTCAAGGTCGGCGACAAAATCCCGACGTTCAGCGAACTTTCCGAGGTAACGTCGGTCGCCCGCGGGACCCTTCAAAACGCGATGAAGCTGCTGACGCAAACCCAGGCGATCACCTTGGAATCCAGGGGTCACATGGGGACGTTTTTGATGCAGAAGAACATGAAGACTTTGCTTGAATTCGCAAACATCACTTCCTTGGTCGGCGTCATGCCCTTGCCCTATTCGAAACATTACGAAGGCTTGGCGACCGGCATCATTTCCGCCATGGAGAACGAATACGACATCCCCGTCAACATGGCCTACATGCGCGGTGCGCGCAAACGTTTGTCTTTACTGATCGAAGCCCGCTATGATTTCGCCCTGGTTTCCAAACTAGCCTTCCTCGACAGCGTCGACCAAGGCGCGGATATCCGGATCGTCAAAGAATTCGGACCCAAATCCTACCTCAGCAACCACGTCATCGTCCTCAACGACCAAAACGCGAAGGGGATCGAAGACGGGATGCGGATCGGGATCGACAACGACTCGATCGACCAGACCAACTTGACCTATCATGTCACCAAAGACCATAAAGTGAAGTACATCAACCTCAACTACAATCAAATCCTCAATAAACTGAAAAGCGGGGAAATCGACGCCGCGGTGTGGAACGAAGATGAAATCCGGGAGTCTTATCCGGGGATCCGCTACATCCAGATCGAAGGGATCGATGAAAACGATACGATCGCGGTCATCGTCGCCAGGAACAGCGCCACCGAGCTCTGCAACCTTTTGACGCAATTGATCAACGTGGACACCGTGCTCAGCATCCAGCACCTTGTCGCCCATGGGAAGATGATTCCCAGATACTAAGGAGAATTATGACCATTCAAAACCGTTTGGACTTGATGGTGCGCGTGTCGATGATCACGATCGACCAAGCCGACAAGATCCAAAGACTTTGTTCAATCTACGAAAACGAGTTCGGCTATTCCTTCGACGAAGAAGCCGCCGAACGTTTCATAACCCATTTCGCCGGCATGTACATCCGCGAAAACCAGGGGCAGTCGATCGAAACGATCCCTGAATTCGTCATGGACCAACTACTCAACGACCCATCCTGTGCGAAAGCCAACGAAATGCTGAAGCGTCTCTTGGAAGAAATCAAGCCCCCGAAAGAAGAAGAAGGGTATTTCCTGCTTCATCTGATTCATTACCTGGGTCAACAAGGACAAGACGAACCATGCTGACCAACCTCACGCTGATCCACGAACACATGGCCATCGACCTTTCCGGACCCAAGAAGGATCTGGACTGCAGGATGGACCTGTTGACGGACGGGTTACAGGAAATCGCCAATCTCAAGAACCATGGCGTCGTACGGATCCTGGATTGTTCGAACCGGGGGATGGGACGCGATCTCAAACAAGTCTTGGAACTCGAAAAACAAACGAACATCCAAATTCTCTTCTCGACCGGCTACTATAAGGATCCTTTCCTTCCGTCGGAAGTGGACGAACTTACGGTCGACCAACTGGCCGATCTCATGACGAAGGAAATCACGGAAGGCATCGAAGGTCTTCGCTGCGCAAGCGTGATCGGAGAGATCGGAACCAGCCTCAACGTCATCACGCCCAATGAAGAGAAAGTCTTCCTCGCCGCCTGCATCGCCCATAAAAAAACCGGTGCACCCATACTCACCCACACCACCCTGGGGACGATGGGGGACCAACAAGTCGATCTGCTACGCAAACACGGCGTCGACCTCGATAAAGTCCTGATCAGCCACGTGGATCTGAAGAACGATTTCGATTCGATCGTACGTTTGTTGAATAGCGGCGTCAACGTCGGTTTCGACACGATCGGGAAGAACAACTATCTACCCGACGAGACCCGTCTTGACTGGATCGTCCGATTGATCGATTTAGGGTACATCGACCAACTCTTTTTATCGATGGACATAACCCGTAAAAGCAATCTCGCCGTCAACGGCGGGATCGGCTATCACTACCTCTTCGATACCTTCATCCCTGAACTAAAGAAGCGTAACATCACGGAAGACCAACTTCAACGCATCCTTTCCGACAACCCCAACCGATTCCTAGGAGGAAACGCCGTATGATCGAAACCTACCCTTTATCCTCCATCTCCATGGAAGAAGCCGCAACGAAACAATTCTCCCTGGTCGATTGCATCTGCCGTGAATTCGGCGGATTGGACTTCCTTCAGACCGGGGATTTAGGCGTGAAATCCCCCAACAATAAACCCGATACGACGCTGAAGGTAGAGAAAGTGCTTGCCCGTTTCTTTCAAACGGAAAGCGCGGTCCTGGTTCGTGGATCGGGGACCGGCGCACTGCGCCTTTCTTTCGCGACGTGCCTGGGCAAGAAGCGTAAGGCGCTGATCCATGACGCACCGGTCTATTCGACCACGGAAAGCACCTTCGAGATGATGAACATCGAGACGGTCGCCGTCGATTTCCACGACGTCGACGCCTGCATTCAAGCTTGTCGGGAAGAAGGGTTGGATTTCATCCTTGTCCAAACGACGCGCCAGAAACTCGACGACCGCTACGACCTTGAAGAAGTGATTACGCGGTTTAAAACCGCCTGCGATCTACCGATCATCGTCGACGACAACTACGCGGTCATGAAGATCGAAAAGATCGGGGTCGAATGCGGGGCGGATCTCTCCGCGTTCTCCGCCTTCAAACTCCTTGGCCCCCAGGGGGTCGGGATCGTCGTCGGCAAGCAAGCCTTGTGCGACAAGATCGATAAAATCAACTACTCCGGCGGTTCGCAGGTGCAGGGCTTCGAAGCGATGGAAGTCCTTCGCGGGATGGTGTACGCCCCGGTTTCCTTGGCTTTACAAGCAATGGTGACCCAGGAGTGCTGCGACAGACTCAACAACCATGAACTACCGGGCATCAAGTCCGCCTTCATCGCCAACGCCCAATCCAAGGTGTTGCTGGTGGAATTCGACGAAGAAATCGCCGAGCAGGTTTTGATCCATGCCCAACGCCTCGGCGCCGCCCCGCATCCGGTCGGAGCCGAATCGAAATATGAAATCGCACCGATGTTCTACCGTGTCTCCGGTACGTTTTTAAAAGCGGATAAAACGCTGAAGCAAAGGATGATCCGCATCAATCCGATGCGTTCCGGAGCGGAAACGGTCCTACGTATCCTGCGCGAAAGCCTGGATGCGGCAATGAAAGAAGGGAAATCATGTTTTTAGAAAAAGTCATGGAACGGAATCCGAAACTTTTGGACGCAGCGATCAAACTGCACCAAGAGGGGATCCTTGATCCCGATACCTATATCCTCGACGTTCCAAGTCTGCTTGAAAACGCGAAACTGGTGTTGGACGAAGCCAAGAAACACGGATTGAATTGCCTCTATATGAGCAAGCAAATCGGTCGCAACGCCGAAATCGCCGAACTGTTGGAAGACATGGGCTATGACGGCGCTGTCGCGGTCGACTATCGCGAAGCGCTCCATCTGGCGGCGCATGGATTGAAACTGTGGAACGTCGGACATCTTGTCCAAACCCCGAAATCCGTCCTTGAACGCCTGATTCCCTACGGCGTCCGCTATTTCACCATCTATTCCATCGATAAACTCCAGGAAATCGACGAAATCGCGAAACGACACGACATCCATCAGTCGATCATGGTGAAAGTCGCGGATGACAGCTGCCTGATCTACGACGGCCAACAAGGCGGGTTCAACCTGGACGAACTGGAATGCATCGTCGAAGCGGCGAAAAAACTCAGCCATATCCAGATCGAAGGCGTCACTTCGTTCCCCTGCATGCTTTATAACGAAAAGAGTAAAAAGATCGAGAAAACCGCGAATTTCGACCTCCTTCTGAAAGCGAAGGAGAGACTCGAATCGTTGGGTTGTGCGATCAAAGAAGTCAACACCCCCTCGTCCAATACCTATGCCAGCATGAAACTTGCGGCGGATAACCATGCGACGACCGTCGAACCCGGACATGCCTTGACCGGGACGACCCCCTATCATGCGTTCCATAGCGACGGGGAAGTGCCGACGCTGCTTTATCTCACGGAAATCTCGCACATGGTAAACGGCACGAGTTATGCTTACGGGGGCGGGTATTATCGTCGTTCGAATCTGAAAAACGCATTGGTCGTCCACCGCGACGGCGTCAGGGAAAGAGCCTTGATCCATGGCCCCAGCATCGACAGTATCGATTATACCTTGAAGATCGACGGCGTCCATCCGGTCAGCGCCACCGTGCTCTGCAGTTTCCGTACGCAGATTTTCACGACCCGCAGCCATGTCGCCCTCATCGATCCCCGTGGCGAAGAACCCGTCCTTCTTGGCGTGTTCGACGCCCACGGATATAAGCTATGAACCGTTTCATCGTCATCGTTTTGGATGGCTTTGGCATCGGGGCGATGGAAGACGCCCGTGAAACCCGTCCGGCGGATGTCCACGCCAACACCTTGAAAAGCATTCTCGCCGTCTATCCCGACCTTCAACTCCCGACGTTGGAGAAACTCGGACTCATGAATGCCGCCGGATTCGAAAGCGAAAACATGCGTTTCAATCCCGAGGCGAATTTCGGTAAATCTTCCCTAATGCACGATGGGGCCGATACGTTCATGGGACATCAAGAGATATTAGGTACCTTTCCTAAAAAACCGGTCCTGCAGTGCCTCAACGACCAATTGGTCCCCGTCAAGAACGCTCTGATCCAAGCCGGCTACAAAGTCGAAGAAAAAGGGACGGACAAACTTACGTATTTTCTGGTCGAAGACTATTGCGCCGTCGCCGACAACATCGATTCCGACCTCGGTCAAGCGATCAACTGTATCGCACCCCTGGATTTCATGCCTTTCGAGAAACTTCTGGAAATCGCACGCGTCGTCCGTAGCGTCGTCACGTTGAACCGCGTCATCCCCTTCGGGGGGACGGGGAACACGATCGAAGATATCTTAAGTGCCCAGGAAGTCAAAGAAGACCGTTACATCGGGAACGTCGCGGTAAAAACCAAATCCTACCTGCAGGGCTATCAAGTCCTGCATCTGGGCTATGGCGTCGATGCAAGCGTCCAAGTCCCGTCTTTACTTAAAACGAAAAACATCCCGACCGTTCTCTTAGGCAAAGTCGCCGACATCGTCGCCAACCCCTATGGGAAAAGCGTTTCCTGTGTCAACAGTGAAGAAGTATTGCGTCTGACGATCGATGAGATCAAGACGATGTCGCACGGTTTCATCATCACCAACGTCCAGGAAACCGATTTGGCCGGACATAGCATGAATACGAGATGGTACAAGGAACTCTTGGAGATCGCCGATCGAAACCTTCATGAAATCCTATCCTTATTGGATGAAAAGGACCTGCTGATCGTGATGGCCGACCATGGCAACGACCCTGAGATCGGCCATAACCGGCATACCCGCGAATATGTCCCGCTGCTTGTCTACCAACCAAAGACCCTTGGCGTTCAACTGGGGAAGCGCAGGACGATGTCCGATGTCGGGGCTAGCGTCTGCGATTGGTTCGATTGTCCCCCGCCTCAAAACGGAGTAAGCTTCGCCGAACCCTTCTTAACATGGAAAATGCGCTAACGCGCATTTTTTCGTGTCATTCGTCCGATCAGATAACCAAGCAAGTATCCGCTTAAATCGATCAAGACATCGCTGAATCGTCCGGCTCTTCCGTCGATCTGCGTTTGTATTGTCTCATCGAGGAAAGGCAAGAGGGCACTCAGATAGAACAATCGGTTTTGATTCATCCGCGCATTCATTGAACTCAACCCGCCCAACACCGCATACTCGCTGAAGTGCGCACCCTTACGGATGATCGTCGTCAACAGTTCCAGCGATACTTGTAGATCGATCTTCATGAAAAGCCCATGGAGAGCTTCCACATACCACTTACTGGTCGTCGCGGAAGCTTCCCCGTTTTGTAGGGTGAACCCCAGAATCAGAAGGATCCATGCTAGATATAGTATAAAAGCGATACGTCGTCGCATGTTCATGTCCTTCCTTGCGGGGGTGTTATCCGCGCTTGCGTAATGGTATAATACCATTGACTAAGGGGTGATTTCCATGAAAGTCCGCTCATTCTTCAGCGATTTGACGCTAGTGCTCATCGGTAATTTTTTCCTGGCTTGTTCGGTCGGGTTTTTTATCTTACCCTATAAAGTATTATCCGGCGGTGTCGCGGGCATCGCGGTCGCTCTTGAGCCGATCACCAGGATCCCTGCGACCTATTGGATCTATGTCCTGATCATCGGTTTGTTTCTGATCGGTTCGGTTTTCCTCGGCAAGAAATTCGCCGTCCACACGGCGTTGAGTTCCTTTCTCTATCCCGTTTTCCTTACGTACATCACTTCCTTGAACTGGAACGTGGGCGTCGATGTCGACCCTTTGTTGGCGAGCCTGTATGGCGGACTCTTGGCGGGGATCGGTGTCGGGATGGTATTTCGTACAGGCGCCTCGACCGGAGGCATGGATGTGCCCCCGTTGGTCGTCAATAAATATACGGGGATCCCCGTTTCGAAATTGGTGTTGGTCGTCGATGCGTTGACGGTCCTGTTGGGATTCACCGTCTATGGTCTACAAGCGGTTCTGGTCGGATTGATTTCCGTCTGGGCTTGTGCTTATGCGCTGGACAAAGTGATGTTGTTCGGGGGACAGGAAGCACGCAGCGTGATGATCATTTCCAATTCCTATCGTCAGATCACCCAAGCCATCCATGATTTCCTGGATCGCGGGACGACGCTCTTGGAGGCGGAAGGCGGATATACGGGGGATGAGCGCAAGATCGTCCTCTCGGTTATCAGTAAGAACCAATACCCCGAACTGGTGAAGGTCGTCAGCATGATCGACAAGGATGCCTTCATCATCGTCACCGATGCGACGGAAGTGAAGGGCAACGGATTCAGTTTCGACTATAAGGTGTAAAAAAGGAGCGCAAGCTCCTTTAATCGTCATCCTCTTCATCGTCTTCATCTTCGTCTTCATCTTCATCTTCATCGTCTTCGTCTTCATCATCGTCTTCGTCGTCATCATCATCATCTTCATCCTCGTCATCCTCATCGTCATCTTCATCTTGATCGTTTTCAAGTTGGATGCCGACGACAACGCCATCGCGCAATGTAATCTCGATCCAATCGCCGACGTTCAGATTACCCACAAGCAATGCGGAGATCTTGTCATCGATTTTGATCCAGACGGTCGGGGATAAGGGGAAGGTGGTGACTTCACCTGAAGTCACGGTCGTGGTTTTGCCTGTCGCGGACGTCACCGTATCGACCCCGGTGCTGAAGGTCGCGGCGAGTTCGACTAAAATCCCACCGGCGGTGATGCCTCTGAACCATCCCTTGAAGGAATCGGAAGCATCGTCGTCATCATACGTACCGCCTTTGGGCTTGGTCGAGGAAGTGACGGTGTCCTCCGTCGATCCGACCGGTTTGGTCGAAGAGGAAACGGTATCCGTCGTATCGTTAGCCGGTTTGGTCGAAGAAGTTTCCGTGTCCTCGCCCGCACTCAGAACTGACGGACCGCTCTTGGTGTCCGAATCCATCTCTTCGCCGAGAAGGATAGCCGAAGGTTTTCCATACATGAAAGCGTTGAAGTCGGCGCTTGTACATCCTGCCATCAAGAAGAGCACGAGCGAAATCTGGAGTAGGTTACGTAATTTTTTCATTGGGGGGTTCCTCTCTTAATCGTCATCTTCTTCATCGTCGTCATCGTCATCGTCGTCATTTTCATTCTCGTCGTCTTCATGCGAGACTTCTTCGTCATCGTCATCGTCAATCCGATTCAACTGCGCGCGGATCTCCGACGTCAATGCGTTCAGGTCGACACCCGAAGTCGCTAAGCGGCGGCGATAATCATTCACGTCGACGCCCTGTTCTTCCAATTCATCCAAGGCTTCTTCCAAATCTTCCTTGTCGATCTCATGATCATCTTCCAGCACTTCGCCATATTCGTTCTCAAACTCGGTTCTCAGATCCTCGTCTTCGAAATAATTCTGTACGGTACTGGTCGGTGAACTGATGACATCCGGATTGTTTTTACTTAAGAGATAAAGCCATAACGGAAGGTCGGAATCATCCGCGTCCTGCAGGTCTTGTTTCTGAGCACGCATGAAGGCGAGGTTGAACCCGTCGAGCGACGGCGACTCCGTCTGAATCTTGCTTAACAGTTTCTTGAGGTCCAGATTGAAGGTTTGGTCGTTCCCGTCATAGGATACGGTCGTAATCAGAATGTAGTCCGAGGTCAAGGCCAACGGATCAAGATATCCCGCTTCGATCGAAAGACGGACGATTTCCATCAAGGCTTCCTGGATGGGTAAGCCTTTCAGCGAAGTCAAATCCATGCTTTGCGCCTCGGCGTTTACGCCGCTGATATTCAAAACGGTATAGTCTTTGGACAATTCGATCCGCAGACTGGGGTTCAAGTCGACCGTGACGACCCCGGCGACGACATCCATCGGGGATAAGAGTCGTGCCATGCCAAGCAAGAGGGCAAGCAATACGGTCGCGCTGACCATCGCCAAGGAAAACGTACGATTCATTCGCGGCGGTTTGTTTATTTTCTTTTCGATCTTCGCAAAGACACGATCTTCATCCAAGAAAGCCGAACCGAGGCTCTTTTTCAATTGATCCATTACTTATCCACCTCCTTTTGGAGTCTTTCCAAAGCACGGTAGTAGCGTGCCTTGATCGTATTCTCATTCGAATGTAGGGAAAGCGCGATTTCCGCGAACGTCATTTCCAACTTCAACTTCGCGATCAAGACTTGCTGCTGGGGGAAATCGAGTCGTTTGAGGGCGGTTTCGATCCCTTCCAGGGTGCTTCTCTCGATCACATGGAGATGGGGGTTGTCCGCATCGGGGATTTCCTGCACCCACGCGTTGTCATCTACGTCGATCAGGGTGATCGGCGCCTTCTTCTTAAAGCGATAATATTTTTTCAATTCATTCTGGGTCATCTGCATCAGATAGGCATCCACGTCGTTGACATCCTTCTTCTTCGTCAATACGTTGCGATAGAAATCGGCGTAGACATTCTGAAGAAGATCCTCCATATCGCTGGCTTGGGCAACGCGGAACAACACATACTTGCTGAGCGAAGGAAAACTCGCCCGGTAGATTTTCTCGAATTCGGTATGGATGTCGTTCATGGCGCCCTCACATGGATAGATACGACCTGAATGGAAATAGTTGCAAAAAATCGGTTTCAGGATTATTGTTACTTTAGCACCAGATGGTTTGGACTTCAAATCAAGTAACCGAACCCTAAAGAAAAGAGAAAGATGAAACATACGTGTGAAAGTATGTGTTTTCGGCTACGGGGTTGGTCTCGAAAATTATTGTGTTATAATTGACGCAGATAGGAAGTGACCGCATGCTGAAATTCAAAGAAGTTTCCAAGACCTATAAAAACGGAGTCAATGCGCTCTATAATATCAATTTGTTGATCGAACAGGGGGAGTTCGTCTACATCATCGGACCGACGGGGTCGGGCAAATCCACACTGATCAAACTCTTGGACGCCGAAGAGAAGGCGACGAAAGGGTCGGTCGAAGTCGCGGGGGTGGATCTCGCGAAGTTAAAGCCAAGGAAAATTCCGCTGTATCGCCGAAGCATCGGCGTGGTTTTTCAGGATTTTAGATTACTGGAACACAAAACCATCTTCGAAAATGTGCTTTTCGCCCTAGAAATTACGAATACACCCGTATTGAAGGCAAGACAGAGGGTCAGGGAAGTCCTCAGTCTGGTGGATTTGGCCGATAAAGCCAATGATTTTCCTTCAAGCCTCTCCGGCGGACAGCAGCAACGCACCGCGATCGCGCGTGCGATCGCCAACCGGCCGAAAGTCTTGGTCTGCGATGAGCCGACCGGGAACCTGGATCCGGCGAAATCCGCGGACATCATCCGTTTGTTGGAGAAAATCAACCGGGAAGAAGGGACCACGATTTTGATGGTCACCCATGACATCAGTATGGTCAACTCTTTCCGTAAGCGGACGATCGCCCTTCAAGACGGCCATATCATGGCGGACCTGCATGATGGAGGCTACATCGAATGAACATTACACGACACGTTAAAGAGGGGTTCATCGGCGTCTTGCGCCATAGCGCGATGTCGGTCTCCGCAGCCACGGCCGTCATGATCACGCTTGTCCTCATGTCGCTGTTCCTCTTACTGACACTCAACCTATCGCAAATCACCAAAAATGTCGAAGAAAGCGTCCAGATCCACGTCAAAATCGTCGATGGGACGTCGATGGAGACCATCGATGCGATGAAAGCCGAGATCGCGCTGATCCCGGGCGTCAAACTGGTGACCTTTTCCGATAAAAACGCCGAGTTGGACCGGTTCATCGCCGCTTTCGGCGAAGACGGCAAAATCTTCGAAATGTACCGCGGGGAAGACAACCCCCTAAGGGATGCTTATCTGGTGGACGTGGTCAAGAACGCCCCCTTGGATATCATCGCCGCCAAAATCAAACTGTTGGATGCGATCGAAGGGGTAAACTACGGCGGGGATAACACGTTGCGTTTGGTTTCCTTGATGGAATCCATCCAGAACGGCGGGTTGATCCTGGTTTCGATTCTATGGCTCTTGGCCATCTTCCTGATTTCCAATACGATCAAGATCACGATCTATTCCCGTTCCGAAGAAATCCACATCATGCGCACCCTGGGTGCGACCAACCATTTCATCCGTTTCCCGTTCTTGATCGAAGGGATCCTCATCGGATTGATGGGGTCGATCCTTCCGATCCTGTTGACGATCTTCGGCTATCAATACCTCTACAACGCCTTGGGCGGTGTCCTAGTCAGTAATCTCTTCATCCTGCGTCCGATTTATCCGATGGTCTTTCAAGTCAGCGGCATCCTGGCGGGACTTGCCGTATTGGTCGGTTTAACCGGCAGCTTTATTTCCGTAACCCGCCACTTGAGGTGGAACCGATGAAAAAACGCACGAGTATCCTCATCTTGATCTGTTTCATGATCCTGGGGTTTTCAAGTGTCAAAGCGGTGACGTACGACTTCGCCAACAACGAAGCCTATTACTCCGCGCTTTGCTCTTCCTCCCAGGCGTCGCAGAACCGCACGGTCTGCCTGGCGTATCAAAACTACGTCAACCAGAAAGTGCTGGATGCGCAGAAACAGTTGGAAGCCATTCAAAAAGACATGAAGAACATCTCCGCCAACATCAGCAAGTATGCGGCGCAGTTGGCCAATTACGAAGCGCAGATCACTTCGTTGGAACGCGACATCGCGGCGCTTGAAACCTCGATCGCGGCGTCCGAAGTGGCGATCGGCGAGTTGGAAGTCCAAATCGAAGAACGCGACGCCGTCATTTCGACGATCGACGCGAGCATCAAGGAAAGAATGTTGACGATGCAATCGTTCGCCAGTCTGAACGGATACATCGATTTCGTCATGGGGGCGAAGGATTTCACCGATCTGATCCGCCGCGTCGAAGGGATCAACGACATCACCGATTATGATAAAGAACAAATGGACTTATTGACCGAGGAAATCCGTCTACTCAACGACGATAAGGCGGAAGTCCAGCGTCAGAAAGATGCGTTGGTCCAAAACAAGACGAACATCGAAACCAACAAAGCGACGATGGAAGGATTGAAGACGGCGGCGCAGACCATCTTGGTCGAGTTCCAGAAACAAGAAGCCGCCCTAGAGGCGCTTGAGAATCAAATCGCCGCCGACTTGTCCGAAACGCAGGCGGCATTGAAAGCCATCTCGAAAGCGTTGAACGCGATCGCGCCTTCGCCGGGGTGGTCCGTCCCGATCCGAGCGACCTTCAGGGTGAGTTCCGGGACCTGGTATTATCCTAATTCCTCAAGCATCCATCTGGGTGTCGATATGTCCGCCCCGGTCGGGACCAACCTCTATGCGGTCGCCAACGGGGTCGTCCTCTATTCGGTCGACGCCTGTCCCACGTATGGTTATCTTGGGAATAAATGCGGCTATCCAGGTTCGTCCTATGGCGGCAACCAGGTCTATCTGATGGTCAACGTCAACAATAAATCCTATGCGATCCGCTATCTCCACCTTCAATCCGGGACGCCGGCCAAAGCCGGGACGATCGTCAAGCCGACCGACGTCATCGGGAAAGTCGGATCTTCCGGGAACTCCTCGGGTCCGCACCTGCACATCGAAGTCATCTACCTGGGAACCAACACCGTCGCCTATTACGCGCAACGCTGGAACGGCGATTTGGCGTTCGGTGCCGGATGGACCCTGTCCAACCGTTGTGCCTACAACGGAAACAAAGCCCCGTGCCGGATGCGTCCTGAAGACGTCTTCGGCGTCACCTACGGAAAAACCTACAATAACTAGCGAAAGGAGACTCGCATGAGTGAAAAACCCCTTCCTTATTTCATGAGTAATCCCGCATGGTATGTTTTGGATGAAGAAACGGGACGCTATCGGCTCACCCCCAGCGCCCCCGTCGAAGCGCTGAAGAGTTTCGAGGATTTCTATAGCGATGATGAGAATCTCTTTGAAGAAGATGAACGAGGGATCGCGTAAGCGGTCTCTTTTTTTCATGTCGAGTGTGGTACACTAAAGAAAAGGTGACCCTATGAAAACATGGCATCTCAGTACGAAAAACACATCCTATTTGTTTGGCTTGACCGACAGCGGACATCTTGAACATCTTCATTACGGGGCGAAACTCGGTGTCTTCGACCCGATGCTTTTGCATGAGAAAATGCCCTATCCTACCGGATTACTGTTGGATGAAGAAACGCAGGTCTCACTGGAAGACCTCCCGTTGGAATTCAGTACGTACGGGAAAGGCGACATCCGCGAAGCGATGATCGAGATCGAAACGTCGGATAAAAACCGGGTCAGCGATTTCCGTTACGTGGAAGACAAGGTCTTGGATCATCCCTATGCCTCATCGAGTCTGCCCTGGGCCTATGGGGAAAACAAGACGATCGAAATCACGACGAGGGACGAAACCTCGGGACTCACGTTGATTTTATGTTATCAAGTCTATGAACACTGCGATGTACTCGCCCGCTCCTGCCGCTTGGTGAACACTTCCGACCAAGCCGTCGTCGTCCATCGTCTTTTGAGCGCACAATTGGACATCGACCGCAACGACCTGTTCTGGCGGACCTTCGACGGGCATTGGGCGCGTGAGCGTGAAGTACATGAGAAGGAACTGAATTCCGGCATCCTGGTCAACGACTCGAAGACCGGAATCTCCTCCAACCGACACAATCCCTTGGTGATTCTGCGCGAGAAAGACTGCGATGAACATCACGGCGGTTGTTTCGGCTTGAACCTGGTCTATTCCGGGAACCATGCGACGATCGGCGAAGTCAACGCCTATGGGAAATCCCATGTCGTGTGGGGGATCAACCCGCATTCCTTTGAGATCGCACTCCTTCCCGGGGAAACGCTGGAAAGCCCCCTGGCCGTCATGACCTTCAGCGACCAAGGGCTCAATCGTCTCTCGTCGCAGTTCCATACCTTCATCAACACCCATCTCATCCCCCGGCGTTGGCGCAACGTCCCCCGTCCGGTCCTGATCAACAGTTGGGAAGCGACCTACTTCAACTTCAACGAAAGCAAACTGATGAAACTGGCGAAAACGGCCGCTAATGTCGGCATCGAACTCTTCGTGTTGGATGACGGGTGGTTTTCAAAGCGCAACAACGATCTTTCCTCTTTGGGCGACTGGAGCGTCAACCTCAAGAAACTCCCGGGCGGATTGAAACGGCTGAGCCGGAAAATCCATGGACTTGGCCTTCAGTTCGGACTGTGGGTGGAACCCGAGATGGTCTCCCCCGACAGCGACTTGTATCGTACCCATCCCGAATGGGCGATCACGATCGACGGCCGCAAGCCGACGATGGGTCGCCATCAGTTGGTTTTGGATCTCTCGAACCACGATGTCCAAGATCACTTGATCCGCACGTTCACGGAAGTTTTCTCGAGCGCACCGATCGAATATGTCAAATGGGACATGAACCGCAATCTCAGCGACCTGCACGACGGTTCACATGCCCATCGCTACATGTTGGGTTTGTATCGGGTTTTGCGTGAACTCACCCGCACCTTCCCCGACATCCTGTTTGAATCCTGTGCGTCCGGCGGAAATCGCTTCGACATGGGTATGTTAGTCTACATGCCTCAAACCTGGACCAGCGACAACACCGACGCGCTCTGCCGCATCGACATCCAAGACGCGACTTCACAAGGGTATCCCCTCAGTACGATGGGCGCCCATGTCAGCGCCGTCCCCAACCATCAGACCCAACGCGTCACCCCATTGGAAACGCGCTTCCAAGTCGCGTGCTTCGGCATCCTGGGGTATGAGTTGAACTTGAATGAACTGAGCGCCGAGTCGTTGAAATCGATCCAAGCCCAGGTCGCCTTTTATAAGGAATACCGCGAACTCTTCCAGTTCGGTACTTTCTATCGCATCTCACCCAAACACCAGACCAATCTGACGGACTGGATGGTCGTCGACGAAAATCGATCGATTGCGATCCTGATGCATTTCCAAGACCGTGCGATCGCCAATCCGACCACCCAGACCCTGCATCCGGTCGGACTGGACCCCGAGGCGTCATATGACTTCAGTAATCGTCCCTTCGGTATCGACATCGGCTTGTTCGGCGACCTCATCAACATGGTTTCCCCTGTACGGATCAAACCCGATTCGCTTCTGCACCAAGTCGTCCGCAAGATGAAGGTCTTGCATACCGAAGTCGAACACGGCATCTCCGATGGAAAATCCCTGATGGCTGCGGGGATCAAGCTCAAACAATCCAACGTCGGCGGCTTCAGCGACGAAACGAGGATCTTTCCCGACGGGGCGTCGCGGCTTTACATCTTCCGCCGGATCGACCCTCTACCCTAAGCCAAAGGCTCCGCAACGGAGCCTTTTCAATGTCCCGTTCTTTGGACGCAACCACGCTTTCACACGAATTTCTTTGACAGATTGCATTGATTGGTCGAAGATAGAATGTACATGGTAAAATGAACGTAACGCGAGGTAACATCATGGAAGAAAAAAAAGTACGCATCCATCTGGAGAAACACTACTGGCCCGATGAAATCAGAGCCAGACGCAAACGTAATTTAGGGCGCATCCTGGCTTTGGTCGGATTGGTGCTGACCTTTGTTTTCGGTTGGGTTGTCGGATCGACCTTCGCGACGGGTGAACCGGTGGAAGAAACCACCGATTTCGCCAAACTGGAAGCCATCTATCAAATCATGAGCGAAGACTGGTACTTCGGGAAAGACGTGCTCGAGCTTCAAACGAAACTCATCGACGACGCGATCAACGGGATGGTCGACGGGGGCGGGGATATCCATACGTCCTATCTGACCAGCGAAGAAGCGAAACAGTTCAACGATTCCCTCAACATGGGGTTCGTGGGGATCGGGGTCCAATACTACGATTCCAACGGGACCTACATCATCGAACGGGTATTCCGCGGATCGCCTGCCGAACGGGCGGGGGTCTTGCCCGGGGACATCATTTTTAAAGTGAACGGAGCGGAAGTGACGGGCATCGGGTCGGACGAACTGGCGGCGAAAGTCAAAGGGGAGAACGGAAGCATCGTCGAAATCGACTTTTTACGGGAGGGTGTGACCGTCAGTAAGAAAATCACACGGGCTCCGATCAATAACACGGCCTATGGCGAGATGATCGATGCGGAAACGGCCTTGCTGGAGATTTATACGTTCGGCGATACGACCGGGAACGAAGTCATGGACATTCTGGATGACTTCGAAACGAAGGGTGCCAAACGCTTGATCCTGGATTTACGGGATAACGGCGGAGGGTATTTGAGTACGCTTGAAACCATCGGGTCGTTCTTCGTCGAAAAGGGCGGGATCTTGATTCAACAGGAATTCATCAACGGGACGACCGATACGTCCAAATCCTCCGGATTCGTCACCGTCGATTGGGAGAAGATCGTCATTTTGGTCAACGGGAACACGGCCTCCGCCTCCGAAGTCTTGGTCGCGGCCTTGGATGAAAACCTAGGGGAAAAAGTGACGGTCGTAGGGACCTTGACCTATGGCAAGGGCACCGTGCAGACCCAACGTCCGTTCAGCGACCAATCCATCTTGAAATATACGATCGCCCAATGGTTGACCCCCAGCGGGAAGAAGATCGACGGAATCGGGATCACCCCGGATGTCGTCGTGGAACTGCCGGCCATCATGGAGAACGGGTTCGAACCTTTGGAAGAAGGGGAAACCATCGCACCGGACAGCGTCCATGTGGCGATCGTTTCCTTACAGGAAGCGTTGTCGTTTTTGGGCTATGACGTCGATCGGCAAGACGGGTACTATTCACCCAAGTCCGTCGAAGAATTCAAGAAATACCAAGCGACCTACGGCACGACCGTCGACGGTGTCTTGACCCAGGAATGGATCAGCCGTCTGCATGCGGATGTGGCGAGGGTATGGCATGAAGAGATGGATACACGGGATACCCAAATGGCGAAGGCGGTTGAATTGATCCATGAATGAACGATTCGAACTCGTAAGCCATTATGAACCGTTGGGGGACCAACCCCAGGCGATCCGTGAATTGATCGAGGGCTTGCATGCGAACAAGCGTGCCCAAGTCCTTTTGGGTGCGACCGGGACGGGGAAGACCTTCACCGTCAGCAACGTCATCGCGGCCGTGAACCGACCGACCTTGGTCTTCGTCCACAATAAAACCCTGGCCGGTCAATTGTATTCCGAGTTCAAGGAGCTTTTCCCCAACAATAAAGTGGAGTACTTCGTCTCCAACTTCGACTACTACCAACCGGAAGCCTACATGCCCAAGACCGACACCTACATCGAGAAAACGGCGATGATCAACGAAGAGTTGGATATGCTTCGCATGGCGTCGATCAACTCGGTGTTGGAACGCCGGGATGTCATCATCGTCGCGTCCGTCGCCTGCATCTATGCTTCGTCGGACCCCGAGCTCTACCGCAATATGTTTTTCACGATCCGCGTCGGCGAAACCATCGTCCGCAAGGAACTGTTGGGGAAACTGGTGGAGCGCCAATACATGCGCAACGACCTGGACCAGAAACGCGGGACCTTCCGGGTCCACGGGGATGTCATCGAAGTCCGATTGGGGTACACCGAGAACTTCAACCTCCGCATCGAACTCTTCGACAACGAAATCGAACGCATCACGGAAGTCGACCCGGTGACGGGGAAGATCCTGAATGCGTATAGCGTCTATAACGTTTTCCCGGCCAAGGAATATGCACGGCCGAAAGAACAGATCCTTGAAGCTTGTTTGAAAATCGAAGACGAACTCAAAGGGAGACTGGTCGAGTTCGAGAAATCGGGTCTATTGTTGGAGCGTCAGCGCTTGGAACAGCGCACACGCTACGACGTGGAAGCCCTGCGTGAATTCGGGATGTGTCCGGGCATCGAAAACTATTCGATGCACATCGACGGTCGTGAACCCGGACAGCGCCCCTATAACCTGTTTGATTACTTCCCGAAGGATTTTCTGTTGGTCATCGATGAATCGCATGTCAGCGTCCCGCAAGTCCGCGGGATGTTCAACGGCGACCGTGCCCGTAAGGAAACCTTGGTGAAATACGGTTTCCGTCTTCCCAGTGCCCTGGAGAACCGTCCGATGCGCTTCGACGAATTCGAGAAAATCATCAACCAAGTCATCTTCGTCTCCGCCACCCCCGGCAACTACGAACTGGAACTGACGCAAAACCGCGTCGTCGAACAGATCATCCGTCCGACCGGACTGGTGGACCCGCGCATCGAAGTCCGCCCGACACGGGGGCAGATCGACGACATCATGGATGAAATACGATTACGCATCGCCAAGAACGAGCGTGTCTTGATCACGACCTTGACGGTCAAGATGGCGGAAGAACTGACCGCCTACCTCAAACGCGCCAACTTCAAAGTCGCCTACCTCCATCATGAAACCCTGACCCTCGAGCGGATCGAAATCCTACGCGACCTGCGTAAAGGGAAGTACGACGTATTGGTCGGCATCAACCTGCTGCGTGAAGGCTTGGACTTGCCCGAAGTCTCCTTGGTCGCGATCCTGGATGCGGACAAAGAAGGGTTCCTGCGTTCCGAGCGTTCCCTGATCCAAACGATCGGGCGTGCGGCGCGTAACTCCAACGGCATGGTTGTCATGTATGCGGACAAGATGACGGATTCGATGACCAAGGCCATCAACGAAACCAATCGTCGCCGGTCCATCCAGGAAGCCTACAACATCGAACACAACATCACGCCGACGACCATCGTAAAAGAGATCCACGATGTCATCCGCGGGAAAGAGACGCAGGAAATGGCGGCGAAGCTCTTGAAGAAGAAGTCCAAGGTCAACAAGACGGAACGCGAGAGACTGATTCTCGACTTGGAGAAGGAAATGCACGATGCGGCCAAGGTGTTGGATTTCGAACGTGCGGCCGAATTGCGCGATGTCATCCTTGAACTCAAGAGTCAAACCTGACTTGAATAAAATTCAAGTATTTTCGGCAGAACCCAAGACATTGAAAACTCCTTATAGTATAATGGAACGGCAGAGGTGAAGCTATGAATCAAGACTTTATCATCATTAAAGGGGCTCGCGAGAACAACCTTAAAAACATCGATTTGAAGATCCCCCGGAACCAGCTGGTCATCATGACCGGTCTTTCAGGGAGCGGGAAGACGTCGTTGGCCTTCGACACGATCTATGCGGAAGGACAACGGAGATATGTGGAATCACTGAGTGCGTATGCACGTCAGTTTTTAGGCAATCAGGATAAACCGGATGTCGATCTGATTGAAGGCTTGTCGCCTTCCATCTCGATCGACCAAAAGACAACTTCCAACAATCCGCGTTCCACCGTCGGTACGGTGACGGAAATCTATGACTACCTCCGTTTGCTTTATGCCAGGGTCGGGATCCCGTATTGCCCCATCCACAACGAACCCATCGTTTCACAGACGATCCGCCAGATGGTGGACAGGGTCATGGCGAGCGAGGACGGATCAAGGTTGAACATCCTGGCGCCGATCCAGCGTCAAGAAAAAGGGACGCACAAGGATGTGTTTGAGAAACTCAGGAAAGACGGATACATCCGTGTCCGCGTGAACGGGGAAATCAAACTGCTCGAAGATGAAATCGTCTTGGAGAAGAATAAGAAACATGACATCGATGTCGTCGTCGACCGGATCGTGAAACAGGCGGACAGTGCATCGCGTCTGCATGATTCCTTGGAAGTGGCGTTGAAACTCGCCGACGGGTTGGCGATCGTCGATACCGGAAAAGAAGAACTTCTGTTTTCAAGCAACTATGCGTGTCCGAAGTGCGGATTCTCGATCCCGATCCTGGAACCGCGTCTTTTCTCGTTCAATTCCCCTTTAGGGGCGTGCGCCACATGCAAAGGCTTGGGCGTGACGCAGAAGGTCGACGTGGATTATCTGATCCCCGACCGCAGTAAATCCATCAAACAGGGTGCGATCGTCTATTATAAAAACATCGTGGATAGCGAGAACATCGAATGGCAGAGCTTTCGAATCTTGTGCGACCATTACAAGATCCCGCGCGACGTCCCGATTTCGAAGTTGACGCAGAAACAACTGGACATCCTGCTTAACGGGTCACCCGAACCCATCAAATATACGATCGAATCCAGGTCGGGCAATGTGTTCACCCGTTTCGATGTGATCGAAGGGGTGAAAACCTTGATCGAACGCCGGTTCATGGAAACGACGTCGTCGATGGCGCGCGAGTGGTACGCCACCTTCATGGCCGAATCCCCCTGTCCCACCTGTTCCGGAAGGCGCCTCAACGAGATGGCGCTGAGCGTGCGGGTCGGAAGCAAGGACATCAACGCCTGGACGGCGATGAGCGTTAAACAAGCCCTCCAGTATATGGAACACTTGAAATTGGGGCAGATGCAGAAAGAAATCGCGAAACTGGTGTTGAAGGAAGTCAGCGAACGGCTGACCTTCCTGAAAGACGTCGGTCTTGAATACCTGACCTTGGATCGGATCGCGGGATCCTTGTCCGGCGGGGAAGCGCAGCGGATCCGCCTGGCGACCCAGATCGGGTCGCATCTTACCGGCGTCCTCTACGTATTGGATGAACCGTCGATCGGGCTTCATCAACGCGACAACCATAAACTGATCTCCACCCTTAAGAATATGCGCGATCTCGGGAATTCCCTCATCGTCGTCGAACACGACGAGGAAACGATGATGGAAAGCGACTATATCATCGACATCGGTCCGGGGGCGGGTTTGCATGGCGGCGAAGTCGTCGCGATGGGGACGCCGCAGGAATTGATGGATCATCCGACGTCGATCACGGGGATGTTTCTGGCCAAGAAAATGGCCAACCCTGTCCCGCAAACACGGCGCACGGGCAACGGCAGTTTCCTGCGCGTCAAAGGCGCACGGGAAAACAACCTGAAGAACATCGACGTGGATTTCCCCCTGGGATGCTTCATCGCCGTGACCGGCGTGTCGGGGAGCGGTAAATCCTCTCTGGTCAATGAAGTCCTGGGCAAAGCCCTGTCCCATCATCTGGGCAAACCGAAGGTGAAACCCGGCTTGCATGACGAAGTCCTCGGGATGGACCAAGTCGACAAGTTGATCGAAATCGACCAGGATCCCATCGGACGCACACCGCGGTCCAATCCGGTCACCTATACCGGGATATTCGACGACATCCGCGAACTCTTCGCGATGACGCCGGCATCCAAGATGAAAGGCTACGATAAAGGAAGGTTCTCCTTCAACGTCCGCGGCGGTCGCTGCGAACTCTGTCAAGGCGACGGGGTCAAACGCATCTCCATGCATTTCCTGCCGGACGTGTACGTCCCCTGCGAGGAATGCGGCGGGAAGCGCTACAACGACGAGACCTTGGAAGTCACCTATAAAGGGAAAAACATCTACGACGTGCTGGAATTGACCGTGGAGGAAGGGCTGGAGTTCTTCGCCCCCATCCCCAAGGTCAAGCATCGTCTGCAAACCCTCTTCGATGTCGGTTTGGGCTATGTGAAACTCGGACAATCCGCGACGACCCTCTCCGGCGGGGAAGCGCAGCGGGTCAAACTCGCATCCGAACTCCAACGCCGGGCGACCGGTAAAACCGTGTTCATCCTGGATGAACCCACGACCGGTCTGCATAGTTACGACGTCGGAAAACTATTGATCGTATTACAGCGCATCGTCAGCAACGGCGACACCGTCATCGTCATCGAACACAACCTCGACATCATCAAGAACGCGGACCTCGTCATCGACCTCGGTCCCGAGGGCGGGGACGAAGGCGGGATGCTGATCGAAGCCGCGACGCCCGAAGCGTTGATGAAGAATGAAAAGAGTTATACGGGACAATACCTCAAACATGTCCTGAACGAAAGGGGATAGACCATGGAATTCGAAGGAAAGGCTCTGATTCGCGATCTTAAGAAGTTCTTCAATCTGGAACAGCTGACCGGTAACGAGGATTCGCTGAGCCGTTGGGTCGTGGTCCCAGACATCAACCGTCCGGGCTTGGAACTCACCGGATTCTTCAAGTACACCGAACCCAAGCGGGTCGTCATCTTCGGCACCAAGGAAATCGCCTATGTGGAAACGATGAGCCCGGAAGCGCTGAAGTACGCGTTCGAACGGTTGACCGACGAGTACACCCCCGTCATCATCATTTCCCGCAACATGGAATGTCCTCCGCTTTTACAGGAAATCGCCGCCTACAAGAACTTTCCGATCCTGCGTTCACCGCTTCCGACCTATCGATTGATGGTCGACGTGGTCTCTTACCTTGACGAAAAGCTCAGTCCTGCGGATAATATCCACGGAGTCTTGCTGAACGTCTTCGGGAAAGGCGTCCTGATCACCGGCGAAAGCGGGATGGGGAAATCCGAAATCGCGCTTGAACTGATACGTAAAGGGCACATCCTGGTCGCCGACGACCGGGTCGACGTGGTACGCATCCACAACACGATCTTCGGCCAAGCCCCGGACTTATTGAGAGGGATGCTTGAACTCAGAGGCATCGGCATCATCGACGTCACCAGCATGTTCGGCGCCGCCGCCATGATCGACCGCACCAAGGTGGATTTCGTGGTCGACCTGCAGAAATGGGACGACAAGAAAGAATACGACCGTCTGGGGATCGACGACGACGGGGTCATCCGGATTTTGGAGATGGATGTCCCGCGCTTGATCTTCCCGGTCAAGGAAGGCCGAAACATGGCCGTATTGGTCGAATCCGCGGTCATCGACTTCACCCTTAAACAAAAAGGCATCAACAGCGCGAAAGCCTTCGAGCAGCGCGTCTACGATTTCATCGCAAGTCAAAACAAGTAGGAGGACTCTCATATGAAACTGTTTCCCGACGTATCGACCTTCCTGGAAATCGGACCGGTCGTCATCAAGTGGTACGCCGTCCTGATTCTGACCGGGGCGTTCTTGGCCTACTACCTCTCCGCCCGCAACATCAAGAAAATGGGCTATTCCACGGACATGACCGACGATTTGTTCTTCGGCGCATTGTTGTCGGGTGTGGTCGGCGCACGTCTTTGGTACGTCGCCTTCTATAACCTGGAATACTATCTTTCCAACCCGCTTGAAATCCTCATGACCTGGCAAGGCGGAATGGCCATCCAGGGAGGCTTGCTTCTAGGCGCCGCCTATGGCTACTATTTCGTCAAGAAACGCAAAATCAGTTTCATGCGATGGGCGGACGGCATCGTCCCGACCATCCTGATTGCGCAAGCCATCGGAAGATGGGGCAATTTCCTCAACCAGGAAGCCTTCGGTGGCGTCGTTTCCGAGAATTTCTACCGTTTCTTCCCGTCGTTCATCAAAGACTTGATGTACATCGACGGTGCGTACCGCACGCCGACCTTCCTTTATGAAAGTTCCCTGAATCTGCTGGGGTATTTCCTGATCACCTACGGACTCGGCAAGATGACGAAATCCCGCAAACGCGGCGATTTGGTGTACGGCTACCTGATGTGGTACGGCATCACCCGTTTCTGGGTCGAGGGCTTACGTACCGACAGTCTGATGTTCATGGGCTTACGCATGGCCCAGGTCACTTCCGTCGCCTTCATCCTTGTCGGCGGATTGGGGATGATGGGCATCTATCGCAAATTCTTCAAGAAGGTCAAGCCGGTCATTCTATTCGACCTGGACGGAACCCTCTTGGATACCGAAAAGGCGATTTTCGCCAGTTACGAACAAGTACTGAAGGAAACCCGTCCGCAACTCGATGTTTCAAAGGAAGAACTGCTTGAGCTTTTGGGTCCGACATTGAACCAAGGCTTGGCGAAATACCTGAAACCCGAGGAAATCGAAAGCGCGATCAGGCGTTATCGCGAATTAAACATCCAGTTCCATCCGACCCATGTCACGATGATCGACGGGGCGAAGGAAGTCATCGCCCGACTCAAGAAAGACGGATACCGCGTCGGGATCGTCTCCTCCAAGAAAAAGGAAGTCTGTCTTCTGGGCTTGTCGCTCTTCGACATGCAGGATGATTTCGAAGTGATCATCGGATACGACGAAGTGTCCAAACATAAGCCGGATCCCGAAGGGATCTTCAACGCCTGCGTCGAAATGGGCGTCGGGCACGATGAAGTCATCTATGTAGGCGATTCCGTTTCCGACGTGGAAGCCGCGAAAGCCGCGGCGGTCTATTCGATCGGATTCGTCTTGAACCCCGACCGCAAGGATGCGTTGGTCGCATCCAAACCCAATAGAATCATTGAACGATTGACGGAGATCCCCTCCGTCCTGAAAGAGGACATCTCATGGACAAGCTCTACGACATAGCGATCATCGGAGCCGGTCCTGCCGGATTGACGGCCGCGATCTACGCCAAACGCGCCGGATTGGACGTGGTGATGTTTGAAAACTCCGCACCCGGCGGTAAACTGGTTAAGACTTTCGAAATCGACAACTGGCCGGGCAACCCCCATGTCTCGGGGGTCGACCTCGCCCTACAGATGTTCGGGCATACCGAAGAACTCCAGGTCCAGACGGAATTCACCGGCGTACGGGAAATCCTGGACGGGCATTTGAAGAAAATCGTGACCGAAGACGGACGGATCTTTAAGACCCGTGCGATCATCATCGCGACCGGAACCATCGAGAATCAGATGAACATCCCCGGGGAAGAACAAAACATCGGAAGAGGCGTCAGTTTCTGTGCCGTCTGCGACGGGGCGTTCTATAAGGGGAAGGAAGTCGTCGTCATCGGCGGAGGGAACTCCGCCCTGGAGGAATCCCTCTATCTCACCCAGTTCGCCAAGAAAGTCACCATCGTCATCCGACGGGATGTTTTCCGCGGCGATGCCTCCGTCCAACAAACCGTCTTCGACCATCCGAAAATCGAGATCATCCGCAAGCACATCCCCGTGGAAGTGTTGAGTGCGGATAAGAAAGTCATCGGGATCCGCCTGCAGAGCGTGGACACCAAAGAACTGACGGATCTACCCTGCGACGGGATTTTCCCCTATATCGGCGCGACCCCCTCGACCGGCTTCGTCAAAGACTTGAACATCTGTCAGGAAGACGGCTACATCCGTGTCAACGACAAGATGGAAACCTGCATCAAAGGCATCTACGCGGCCGGCGACGTCATCGTCAAACCCCTGCGTCAGATCGTCACCGCGACCTCCGACGGGGCCGTGGCAGCGCAGATGGCCTTCCACTACATCAAAGAGTCCTAACGGATTCTTTTTTATTCTTGTCGGAAGTTTGGTAAAATAGACGCAAGGAGATTCGCCATGAAACCAAAAACACGCGAAGCGATCGTCTATCTTGCGACCCTCGTCTTGTCCGTCCTGATCGCGGGCTTCGCTTCGAACTACTATACAAGCAAACAGATCCGTCTTGTCCAGCAGGAACAGTACGGTTCGTTTTTTCCCGCCAACGTGACGCAGATCATCAGCGATGTCGCGGTGGATGATCCTGAAATCCTGGGCGTACGAGAAATCGTCTATAAAGTCGTGATCACCGACGGGGATTTCGAGAATCGCGAAGTCCTGATCCGCCAAACCATGGATGAAGTCGACCTTCTGACGATCTACCCGGTCCGCGTCAACGATGAAATCATCGTCAACCGGTCCGTCTTCGGCGACCAAGTCGAATGGAAGATGACGGATTTCAAACGGGAAAACGGAAACTGGTTTCTGGCCGGACTCTTTTTCGTCCTGATCGTCCTGCTTGGACGATGGAAGGGACTCAATTCCGTCGTTTCACTCGCCTTTACGGTTTTCGCGGTTTTCCAGATCCTTATCCCGGCGATCCTCGCCCGCGAGAACTACGTGTTGGTCACCTTGGCCGTATGCGTCTATGTGACATTCATGAACTTCCTGTTGGTGTCCGGGTTGACACGTAAAACCATCGCCGCGGCGTTGGGGTGCATCGGAGGCTTGGGGGTGGCCGCGGTCGTCGCGACCCTCGCCGTCGCCATGATGCGTCTCTCCGGGATCTCCGAAGAAGAATTCGTCTACCTCATCAACATCGCCGACTCCTTGCCGATCGATATCCGGGGCTTACTGTTTGTTTCCGTCAGCATCGGGGCGCTGGGCGCCGTCATGGACGTTTCCATGTCCATCGCTTCCGCCTTGGAGGAACTCGTTTCAAACGTCGACGGCATCACCCCCGCGACCCTGGTCTCTTCCGGCATGAACATCGGCCGCGATACGATGGGGACCATGACCAACACCTTGATCCTCGCCTACATCGGCTCTTCCTTGCCGACCCTCCTGCTTTTGGTGATCTACTCCCGTCCCTACCTGCAGATCGCCAATTCCGAGTACGTCGCCCATGAAGTCATCCAGGCGATCGCCGGCAGTCTGGGCATCCTTTTCACCATCCCGATCACCTCGATCCTGAGCGCTTTCTTCCTACAACGCCACCAAACGAAATCCCTGAAAGGTTAACCTATGGTCACAGCCCTGCTCATCGTCATCTATCTTGCCTTCATTTCACTGGGTCTCCCGGATTCCCTTTTAGGTTCGGCCTGGCCGGCGATCCACCTTTCCCTAGACATCGACCGATCCTTGGCCGGGGTCGTTTCCATCATCGCCGCGATCGGCACCGTCGCTTCCAGCCTCATGAGTTCCCGTCTGATCCACAAATACGGTACAGGGAAAGTCACCTTCGCCAGCGTCGCGCTGACGGCGCTCGCTTTGTTTGGCATTTCAATCTGGCCCAATTTCATCTGGCTTTGTCTCATGGCGATCCCGTTGGGACTTGGCGGCGGGAACGTCGACGCCGCCCTCAATAATTTCGTCGCCCTCCACTATGAATCCAAACACATGAGTTGGCTGCACAGTTTCTGGGGCGTCGGTGCGACGACCGGTCCTTTGATCATGTCGTTCTTCCTCAGTCGCAATCTCTCTTGGCAATATGGGTATCGGACGGTCTCCTTTATCCAGATTGCCTTGGTCGTCGTGTTGTTTCTCACCCTTCCTTTATGGCGCAAATTGGAGCGTTCTTCCGATTTCAATCCTGTTGATTCGACCCATGTCTCCAACAAGGCCACGATGAAGGTCCCCGGGGTCAAATGGATGATGCTGGCGTTCTTCAGCTATGTGGCGATGGAAGCCGGGGCGGGTCTGTGGGGATCGAGCTATCTGGTCGCGATCAAAGGGTTGTCAGTCGACCAAGGGGCCTTGGGGGTCTCGCTTTATTACGGCGGCATCATGTCCGGAAGAATGTTGTCGGGATTCCTGAGCGCCCGTTTCGACAACGCGACACGGATCCGGGGCGGCCAAGGATTGGCGATCCTGGGCATCCTTGCCTTGGCTCTTCCACTTCCTTCGATCATCTCGATTTTCGGTCTTCTTCTGATCGGCTTGGGCTGCGCTCCGATTTTCCCGGCGATGGCACACGAAACCCCCATCCGTTTCGGAAGGGACCTCTCCCAATCCGTCATGGGCTTACAGATGGCGTCTTCCTACATCGGGGTCGCCACGATGCCGATGATCTTCGGATTCATAGCCAAAGCGACCTCGGTCGCCCTTCTTCCGCTTTATCTATTACTCATGGGATCAGGATTGATTCTAGCGAGCGAAAGCATACGCAGGCTGCCCGTGCGAAACGACCAATCGTGATCCGTTGCGTTACAGGCTTGAAAATAAGGTACAATAGGAATGAAAGAGAGGAATCAGCATGAAGAAAGTCATCTGTTTATTGGCGGAAGGTTTCGAAGAAACGGAAGCCATCGCCACGATCGATGTTCTGCGTAGGGCGGGGTTGACGGTCGATTTGGTCTCGTTGAACTCTTCGTTCTATGTCACCGGTTCCCATAAGATCAAACTGACGGCCGACCGGACGTGGGGTCCCGACCTTCACGACGCCGACCTCTTGTTTCTACCCGGAGGTCAACCCGGATCAAACCACCTGGCCGCGGACCCGCGGGTCTTGGGACTGGTCCTGGATTTCAACAACCAAGGGAAAACGATCGCCGCGATCTGTGCCGCGCCGATGGTGTTGGCGAAGGCAGGGGTGCTTCAAGGCAAGAAAGCCACATCCTACCCGAGCAGTAAAGACGTCGTGGTCGCCGGGGGTGCCGACTATCGCGAAGACTTCGTGGTCGTCGACGGCAACATCATCACCAGCCGCGGGGTCGGGACGGTACTGCCCTTCGCCTGCACTTTGGTGGAAGCGATGGGGATCGACAGCGAACCCTTGAAAAAAAGCATGCTTTTGGAATGGATGTTTGAGAAAAACTAGGCGGGATCCCCGCCTTTTTCATGTCTTCTTGGAAGTGAAGAAAAAGGATTTTGACTTATAAGTCGATTTTAATCACGATTTTCTGACTTTTCTCGACTTATAAGTCAAAATCCGATGAAACAAGGGAGTTTAGATCAAACGTACGACAAGCCCGGGATGTTGTGAAACACCCGGGTGCGTGGTAGAATAAATGCGAGGTAAACAACATGAACAAAAAACGGATCATCCTCATTACCGGACGGTCGGGTGCCGGTAAGACAAGCACCATGGGCATCCTTGAAGACATGGGCTACCATTGCATCGACCAATTCCCGGTGAAACTGCTCAACTCGTTCGCGTCGGTGATTTCGCAGGAAAGCGACCCGCGCTATGACTATATCGCCTTGGCCACCAACCTGACGGACTTCGGCGAGTTCCATCGCGTCTTTTCGGGGATGGACCATGACGTCCGCGTCCTGATTCTGGACTGCAACGCCGATGAACTGCTTAGACGATACAAATCGACCCGTCGGACCCATCCGATGCTGATTTCCAATAAAGCGACGACCTTGGAAGACGCGATCTATCTGGAAGGCGAGATGCTGAAGGATCTGAAGGACACGGCGTTCCTGACGATCGATACGACCTTCCTGAAAGCCAACGAACTGAAGACGAAGATCAACCAATATTTCGCCTTGACCACCCAACCGTCGTTCTCGATCAGCTTCATCTCGTTCGGATACAAGAACGGCGTCCCGATGGACGCGGATCTGCTCTTTGACGTACGTTTCCTACCCAATCCCTATTGGGTCGAAGAACTGCGCCCGTTCTCGGGCAACGACGCCTGCGTCTATGACTTTGTCATGGAATCTGAACAGACCCAGACCTTGCTTGAGAAACTCACCGACTTCCTCGACTATGCCTTTAAGGAGTATGTCGCCGAAGGGAAGAACCATTTCACGGTCGGGATCGGATGTACGGGCGGTCAACACCGTTCGGTGTCCATCACCAACTGGCTCTATGAACATTACAAACCCGTGTATCATGTCTTTAAGGAACATCGGGACCTCAGGGGGTAAACCATGAAGAAACAACGTGTCGTGGTCGTGGGCGGGGGCACCGGCCAGGCAACCATGTTGCGGGGATTGAAAAACATCGACGAGATTGAATTGACGGCGATCGTGACCGTGGCGGACGACGGGGGAAGCACCGGTCGGTTACGCCGCTCTTTCAACATCCCGGCGATGGGGGATCTGCGTAACGTCATGATCGCCATGGCCGAGAGTGAAAGCCTCTTGGCGGATTTGATGAGTTACCGTTTTGAAAACACGAACGAAATCTCCTCCGAACTCAGCGGACACAATCTGGGGAATCTGATCCTGACCGCTTTGACGCAGACCAGCGGGTCGTTCATGGAAGCGTTGACGAAAGTTTCCAATGTCCTCAACATCAAAGGCGACATCCTCCCCTCGACCAGCCAGGTCATCACCTTGTTCGCCGAGATGGAAGACGGGACGATCGTGCGCGGCGAATCCAACATCCCGAAATTGCGCAACCGCATCCGCAACGTCTTCTATGAAGAAGAAGTCCGGGCGACCCGGCAGGCCCTTGAAGCGATCGCCAACGCGGACTACATCCTCTACGGGATCGGTTCGCTCTATACCAGCATCCTTCCCAACCTGATCATCAAGGAAATCGGGGAAGCGATCCGCAACAGCAAGGCAATCAAAATCTACTTCTGCAACGCGATGACCCAACCCGGGGAAACCGCGGGCTATTGCATGGAAGAGCATGTCCAGGCGATCTTCGACCACGGGGACAACCCGGTCGACATCGTCGTGTTCGCCGACGATTCGATCCCGACGGAAGTGTTGGACCGCTATGAAGACACGGATGCGCAGCGAGTGACGATGCGCGACGGCGAACACCCCTATATCGTCGTTTCCACCGACATGCTTCGGTTCGACGGCGGCTTGGTGCGTCACGACAGCGGGAAAATCAAACAAGTGATGGAATATCTCTTGAGAAGCGAGGCGATGTCATGTCTTTTACCACCGATGTAAAGGCGGAGATCGCCAATGCGAACCTCGACATCGGACCGATGCGCGCCCAAGCGGCCGCACTGATCCAACTCTGTTCGTACCTCTCGTTCAGTAGCGCCGGAATCCAGTTGCATATCAAAACGGAAAACGCGGCGACCGCCAAGCGTATTTTCAAAGTGTTGAAAGAACTGTACAACGTGCCGACCGAACTATCGGTCATACGGAAGATGAAATTGAAGAAGAACAACATCTATTCGCTCAACGTCGTTTCGAAAGGGAAGGAAGTCTTGGAGGATTTGGGATTGATTTCAGAGAAAGGCCTTCAATCGCATCCGGCACGATCCTTGGTCGCCAAGGAAAGCGGGGCGAGGGCCTACCTTTCAGGGGCGTTCCTCGCCGCGGGAAGCGTGAATTCACCGCAGAAATCCAACTACCACCTTGAAATCGCGACCCAGGACGAAGAACACGCGAAGTTCATCGAGAAACTGATGCGGCGTTTCGACCTGCCCGCCAAGACCATCCTGCGGCGCAACCAATACGTGGTCTATCTGAAGGCGTCCGACAAGATCAGCGACTTCCTGCGTTTGTGCAGCGCGAACAACGCGGTCTTGGATTTCGAGGAAATCCGCATCGAGCGCGATTTCCATAATTCGTTGACGCGATTGGACAATTGCGAAGTCGCCAATGAAATGAAAAGCCAGGAAGCGGCACGCAAACAACTCGAAGCGATCGATAAACTGCGAAGCCATAACCGCTTGGATGCGTTGGAACTGAAGTTGAAGGAGATCGCGGAACTGCGGATCGACTTCCCCGAAGCGAGTTTGAACGAACTGTGCGAAGAGTATGAGAAGCGTACGGGGTCCATCATGAGTAAGTCCGGGATGAAACACCGGTTCACGAAAATCATGGAAATTGCGGAAAGAATTGTGTAAAAATTTGGGAAACGTTTGAAACGACATCAAGTCGTTGAGAAATTTTGGTATAATATATCGGTTATAAAAAACGCGAGGTGCTTTGGATGAAAAAAATCAGGCTTGTCATGAAAGTCATCGCGATGGTCCTGCTGGGATTCACTCTGTTTACCAGCCGACTGTTGCCGCTCAATATCATGATCGCGATCGGCGCGATCGAGGTACTCCTGTTGATTCTGGCGTGGAAGCGCAAAGTATTGCAGGTGTTTGTCGTGTTATTGATGCTGATCACGTCTTCCGGCTTGATGTATGTGGAGTTCGTGGCCGAGCGGATCATCAACTACGACCCCAACCAAGTCAACACGATTTCGTTCTTCGTCGTGAAAGACTCGCGAACCACGTCCATCAAGACCGCGATCAAGAACGAATTGGAATTCGCCGTAAGCACCTTGTTGGATGACAAAGTCGTTACGTTTGTCGAAGAAAAGTTGGCGGAGAAGGAGTATATGGAAGATTTGGTCTCGTATGAAGGGATCGCCGATGGGATTTCAGGATTACTTGACGGAACATTCGATGTCCTGGTTGTGGATCAAGGATACCTCTCCACCGTCTTGGAGTATGACCCGACGTTCTTGGATGAGACCAAGGTGATCTGGAGTATCGAGAAAACCGATGAAATCATCAATCTGACCGAAGCGAGCGTTACGAAAGAGCCGTTTGTCGTCTATATCGCAGGGGTTGATAACCGCGACGAGTTCCAAGCGAACCGCGTCGATGTCAACATGCTGGCGGTCGTCGATCCGATCAAGCATAACATTACACTAGTCTCCGTACCGCGCGACGCCTATGTACAATTAGGATGCAAGACACGGACGGCGATGGATAAGTTGACGCATGCCGGTGTCTATGGAATCGATTGTTCGATCAAAACGATGCAGAACCTGTTAGGTGTCGAGATCAACTATTATTCGACCGTCTACTTCGATACCGTAACCAAACTGGTCGGTGCCTTGGGAACGATCGATGTCTATCTCGACGAAGGGTTTGTGGTTGGCGGATACACGTTTAAAGAAGGTTGGAATGTATTAGATCAGTACTCGGCGCTACATGTGGCACGCGCCCGTTATGCTTTTGAGAACGGGGATCAGCAACGGATTAAGAATCAACAAGAAGTCATCAAAGGCATCATCAACAAACTACTTGAGCCAAGTTCGTTGACGAAGATCGAGAGTATCATCCGATCCGTTGAAGGAACGGTCAAGACCAATATGACCGGGGATGAAATCTTCGCACTCGTCAGGATGCAGATCATCGACCATCGGGGATGGACATTCACCCAAGTCGCCTTGACCGGTAAGGATGCATACTTGCCCTCGTATGCGATGGGTGGAAGGGAATTGTATATGGTTAAACTAGATAAAGATAAGCTAGATGAAACAAAGATCCTCTTGCAGGAAGCCCTCGGCATAACGCAAGAATAGGGAGGAAGGTTACGATGGAAAGAATCAAGGCCGGCTTACTCATGTTATTGGATCTACTAATCGTCGTCATTAGCTATTTCGTCGCGGTTTGGATCCGGATGGATCTCTCTTTCCGGGTACTCACCTTTTATCAACTCTTCGTAAGTAAGATCTGGTTGATCCTGATCGTCTATTTCATCGTGTTTAAAATCTTCAAGATCGATAAGTCGATTCGCAATATGGCGTCGATCAACGAAGCGGTCATGATTTCGATGGCGAGCATCACAGGCGCGATGATTACGTATCTCATCCTGGTCGCGACGAAATTCACCCCCGTGCCCCGCAGCATCTATCTCGTGCAGGTCATTCTATTGATTCTTGTGCTTGAATTCATGCGCTTTTCCTATCGGATCTACCACATGCTTCAAATCAAGGCGCAGACGCTGGGGACGGATTACGCGCGTACCGTCATCATCGGAGCCGGTGCGGCCGGTCTGATGTTGTTGAAGGAAATTACGACCAATAAGATCTACAAGAACCGGATCGTCGGATTCATCGACGACGACAGAAGCAAAGTCGGGAAATCCGTGAATGGGATCAAGATTCTCGGGACGACCGAATCGTTGCAAGGCATCGTGAACAACCAACAAATCGAAACGATCTATGTGGCCATGCCGAGTGTTTCGATGCAGGAACAAAAACAAATCTTGGAGAAATGTTACGAAACCGGATGCAAAATCCAGGTGTTGACCTCCTCGAAAGACATGATTTCCTCGCAAGGGATCAAACGTTCCCTCCGCGAAATCACGATCGAAGACTTGCTGGGGAGACAATCCATCCAGCTTGATAACGACATCATCCGAAGTTTCATCGAAAACAAGACGGTCATGGTTACCGGGGCGGCGGGGTCGATCGGGAGTGAACTCTGTCGGCAAATCATCCGTCAAACCCCCAAAATCCTGTTGATGATCGACATCAATGAAAACGGCTTATATGACCTTCAACAAGAATTCAACATGATGGTCCGTGACGGACTGTTGCAGGAAAGCATCCAGTTTCTCCCGCTCATTACCAGCGTACGCGACTTACCCTCCATCGAGCGACTCTTCGATTGCTATCGACCGCAGATCGTTTTCCATGCCGCGGCACATAAACATGTCCCGCTGATGGAGGACATGCCGATCGAGGCGATCAAAAACAATATTTTCGGTACCCATAATCTGTTGATGAGCGCGCAAAAGTACGAAGTCGAACGCTTCGTCTCGATTTCGACCGATAAAGCCGTGAATCCGACCAATGTCATGGGCGCGACCAAACGTTTCGTCGAGAAGATGATCCAATCGATGGATCCGAAGAGTAAGACGAAATTCGTCGCCGTACGTTTCGGAAACGTTTTGGGCTCGAACGGGTCCATCATCCCGCTCTTTAAGAAACAGATCGCCAACGGGGGTCCGTTGACTTTGACCGATAAAAACATCATCCGCTATTTCATGACCATACCGGAAGCCGTTTCCCTTGTGCTACAGGCAGCGACCTATGGCAAAGGCGGCGAGATCTTCGTGTTGGATATGGGGCAACCGGTCAAGATCCTCGATTTGGCGGAGAAGATGATTCGTTTAGCGGGATATATTCCGTATCAAGATATTCAAATCAAAGAAATCGGCCTTCGTCCCGGAGAAAAACTCTATGAAGAACTCCACCTCAATAAGGAAGATGTGACCACGACGCCGAACCAGTTGATTTTCGTCGCCCATCCACAGGCGATTTCAAGGGAATCCGTCGAGAAGGAACTTCAACTCCTCGAGGACTTGGTGAAGAACGAAAACGCGACCGATGATGAGATCGTCGATGTCCTGACCCAAGTCGTCGATCACTACGTCCCCAATCGCAAAGGAGTACAGAAGCATGTACAAAACATTGAAACGATGGATTGATATCGTGGCATCATTAAGCGGAATCATCCTTTTATCACCGATTTTGATCTTCATCGCGCTTTGGATCAAGATGGATTCGAAGGGTCCGGTCCTTTTCACTCAGAAGAGAATCGGAATCCATAAGTCCACCTTCCCCATCTATAAATTCCGGACGATGCGGACAGATACGCCCCAAGATACGCCGACCCATCTACTTGAAGACCCGATGCGTTTCATCACGAAGTCGGGTGCGTTCCTACGAAGATCCAGTTTGGACGAACTTCCCCAACTCTTCAACATCCTGCTTGGGCAGATGTCGGTCGTCGGACCTCGTCCGGCGCTTTGGAACCAGGACGACTTGATCGCCGAGCGCGACAAGTACGGTGCCAACGATATCCGTCCCGGATTGACCGGATGGGCTCAAATCAATGGACGTGATGAACTTGAGATCGATGTGAAGGCGAAACTGGATGGCGAATATGTAGAGAAAATGAATCTGCTTTTGGATGCGAAGATTTTCGTGAAGACGTTTTTTAGCGCATTGAAATCCGAAGGGGTCAAAGAAGGCACCGGCGAGAAAAAGGAGAATTGACATGTTGGCATTGACAGCGGTATCCGGGCATTCCGCCTATTACTTCCTGAAAGAACTGGAAAAAGCGGGGTATGCCGGTAAAATCAGAGGGATCAAACGGACGACGAGTAAGATTTCACACTTGTCCGACCTGAAACTCGACATCGAGTATGTGGATGCGGAGTACGACAACCATGACAGCATGATAAAAGCGCTGAACGGCGTCGATACGCTTCTGCATATCGCCCCCAACACGTTGTCGCATAAGGTTTGCGATGCGGCGATCGATGCGGGTGTGGACTGGATGATCAGTATCCAGACGACCGGGAAATTCTCCAAGTTCAAGTCGGCGGCCGAACTTTATCTTAAAGTCGATGATGAACTGCTTTCAAAGAAAGACCGGATCAAATTGACCGTGCTCTATCCGACCATGATCTATGGGTCGATGATGGATAAAAACATCAGTAAACTGATCGGTTTCATCGATACGCACCGTGTTTTCCCGGTATTCGGGAAAGGACATAATCTGATGCGTCCGGTCGCGGGGAGCGACTTGGCGAAAGCCTATTTCCAAATCCTCAATCAACCGGAGGTCACCCAAAACAAGGAGTATGTCTTGTCCGGTGCTGAACCTTCGCGGTATATCGATATCTTGAAAGAAGTCGCCAAGAATCTCAATAAAAGGGTATGGTTCGTCATGATTCCGTTGAATCTCTCCATATTCTTGGCAAAAATCTATAATCTGATTTTTAGGAAAGCCTTGATTTCGGTCGAGCAGGTCCAGCGGATGCAGGAAGACAAAGCCTATGACCATGACGATGCGACCCGTGATTTCGGTTACGATCCGATGACCTTTGAAGAGGGCATTAAAATCCAAGTGGAAGAATATCTACGGAAAAAGAAGGAAACGAAATGAAGATCTTGGTTGTGAGCCAGTATTATTATCCCGAACGCTTCAAAGTCACCGAGTTGGCGGAGGAGCTTTTCAAACTTGGCCATGAGGTCGAAGTGTTGACGGGGCTTCCAAACTATCCCGAAGGGATCGTCCTTGACGAATATCGCGGCGGAAAGAATCGTCGCCAGAAAATCAACGGCGTCGATGTCCATCGTGTCGCTTTGTTTGGTCGTAAAACGGGGAAAATCAATCTGGCACTCAACTATGCGAGTTTCATGGTGAATGCATCGATCAAGGCATGGTTCATGAAACCGAAATATGACATGGTCTTGGTGTATCAACTTTCGCCGATCCTGATGGCGATTCCCGCGATCGTCTTGAAACGCAGAAGAAAGATTCCGCTTATCCTCTACACCTTCGACCTTTGGCCGGATAGCATCAAAACGTTGGGGATCAAATCCGAGTCTCTCTTTTACCGATGGGTGGAAAGACTCAGCGCATGGATCTATCGTCAAGCCGATGCCCAATGGGTCACTTCGAAACAGTTTACCGGATATCTCGATCGCTTCACCCACAAAGGTCAAGACATCGTCTATCTTCCCCAATATGCGGAAGACATCTTCACCCCTTCACCAAAAACCCCAAGCGATGGCTTCGTCTGTCTGTTTGCGGGTAACATGGGGAAGGCACAGAACATCGAAACGATTTTGAAAGCAGCGAAACGCTTGGAAGACATCCCGAACATCCATTTCGAATTGGTCGGTGCCGGGTCTGATCTCGATCGGCTAAAAGCCATCGCGCAAGAGTTGAACCTGACCAACGTGGATTTCGCCGGTTCCCATCCGATCGAGGAGATGCCCGCATATTACCGGGAAGCCGATGTTTGTCTGCTGACATTATTGGACGACCCGGTGATTTCCTTGACCTTGCCGGCGAAAGTGCAGACCTATATGGCATCCGCCCGCCCGATCGTCGCCGCCGCCGGCGGGGAAGTCGCGAATGTGATCCGTGACAGCCAAGGGGGACGGTGCGTCCCCAGCCAAGACGATGAAGGATTGGCTAACCAAATCCTTCATTACTACCAACATCGCGACCAAGTCCTCATCGACGGGGAGAACGCCAGGAAATACGTCGAACTGAACTTTAGTAAAGAAAGGTTCATCGAACGAGTCAAAGAGGAAATCGAAGCGGTTTCCGCAAGGAGGAAAGAAAATGTTTAGTGGAAAGACCTTATTGATCACAGGCGGGACCGGTTCCTTCGGGAACGCGGTCATGAAGCGATTCATGCATACGGACGTGAAAGAAATCCGGATCTTTTCCAGGGATGAGAAGAAACAGGACGATATGCGCAAACTCTATCACGACGACCGCTTGAAGTTCTATATCGGGGATGTCCGCGACCTTGCCAGCATCAAGAACGCGATGCACGGGGTGGACTATCTCTTCCATGCGGCCGCCCTCAAACAAGTGCCTTCCTGCGAGTTCTTCCCCATGGAAGCCGTGAAAACCAACGTCTTGGGGACGGACAACGTCTTGACCGCGGCCATCGAAGCCAAAGTCAAGAAGGTCGTTTGCCTTTCCACCGACAAAGCCGCCTATCCCATCAACGCGATGGGGATTTCCAAGGCGATGATGGAGAAAGTCTTCGTCGCCAAGGCGAAAACCTGCGATACGACCGTCATCTGCGGAACGCGCTACGGCAACGTCATGGCTTCCCGCGGATCGGTCATCCCCTTGTTCATCGACCAAATCAAAGCCGGGAACCCCTTGACCGTCACCGACCCCAACATGACCCGTTTCCTGATGAGTCTGGACGAAGCGGTCGAATTGGTCCTCTTCGCCTATGAAAACGCCCAGGCCGGCGACATCATGGTTCAGAAATCCCCCGCCTCCACCGTCGGCGATCTCGCCTTGGCCGTGAAGGAACTCTTCGCATCCGATGTCGACATCAAAGTCATCGGGACGCGGCATGGGGAAAAACTCTACGAAACGCTGTTGACCCGGGAAGAATACCTGGTCGCCGAAGACATGGGCGGGTTCTATCGCGTCCCCGCCGACAAGCGCGACCTCAACTATGACAAGTTCTTCGTGGACGGGGATGTCCAACTTTCCCAGGACCATGAATACAATTCACACAACACCCACCGTCTGACGGTCGAAGAAATCAAAGAAAAACTCTTGGGCTTGGAAGAAGTGCGGGAAGCCCTGGAAAGCTGGAAGAAACGATGAAGATCCTGGTGACCGGAGCGAAAGGGTTTGTCGGGAAGAACCTGATTTCCACGCTGAACACACTGAAGACCCACACGATCTACGAAGTGGATTTGGATACGACGAGCGAGGAATTGGAGAACTATGTCCAATCCTGCGAATTCGTCTACCATCTGGCCGGTGTGAACCGTCCGGAGAATCCGGAAGAGTTCATGAAGGGGAATTTCGGGTTTACAAGCACCCTCCTCGAACTCCTTGAAAAGTACGAAAACAAAAGCCCGGTTTTGATTACTTCGTCGATCCAAGCCGCGCTGGACAACCCCTATGGACAAAGCAAGAAAGCCGGCGAAGACCTGATGTTTTCGTATGGCGAAAAGCATCAGGTCCCCGTCTTTGTCTATCGTCTCTACAACCTTTTCGGGAAATGGTCGCGCCCCAACTATAATTCGGTCGTCGCCACTTTCTGCCATAACATCAGCCACGACCTTCCCATCCAAATCACCAATCCCTTGGCGACCGTGGAGCTTTGCCACATCGACGACGTCGTCGATGAATTCGTCCAAGCCTTAAGCGGAAACGTCATCAAGGACGGAAACTTTTGCGTCGTTCCCGAAACGACGAAAGTTTCCCTGCAGGAATTATCGGACAAGTTGAACGCCTTCAGGCAAACCCGGATAAATCTTCATTTACCCGTGTTCGCCTCGCGTTTCGACCGTCAACTCTACGGAACTTATCTTTCCTATCTTGAAACGGATAACTTCGCGTATCCCCTAAAAAAGAACACGGATCAAAGAGGGTGGTTGGCCGAGTTCATCAAAGCCCCCGGTTTCGGACAAGTCTTCGTCTCCAAAACCTTCCCGGGCATCACCCGCGGGAACCATTGGCATCATACCAAGGCCGAGAAATTCCTGGTCATCCAAGGGAAGGGTGAGATCAAATTCAGAAACATCTTCAGCGACGAGGTGATCGTCTATCCGGTGGACGGGGAAGCCCCCACGGTCTTGGATATCCCGACCGGCTACACCCATTGCATCACCAACACATCCGATACGGATTTAATCACCCTCTTCTGGGCGACGGAGATCTTCGATCCCGAACGTCCCGATACCATCTACCAGGAGGTGTAACATGGCAGAACAATTGACCGTCATGACGATCGTCGGGACACGGCCGGAAATCATCCGTCTGTCCTCCGTCATCAAGAAACTCGAAGAAGCGGTGTCCATCCGCCATATCCTGGTCCATACCGGACAGAACTACGATTATGAACTCAACGAAGTCTTTTTCAAGGATTTCGGATTGCGGAAACCGGATTATTTCCTCAACGCCGCCGTCGGGAGCGCCATCGAAACCATCGGGAACATCCTGATCACCATCGACAAGGTGCTCGACGAGGTGAAGCCGGATTGCATCTTGGTTCTTGGCGATACCAACAGTTGCCTGTGCGCGATCGCGGCGAAACGCAAGCACATCCCGATTTTCCATATGGAAGCGGGGAACCGTTGTTTCGACCAACGGGTTCCGGAAGAAACCAACCGCAAGATCGTGGACCATATTTCCGACATCAACCTGACCTACAGCGACATCGCACGGGAATACCTGCTTCGCGAAGGCTTGCCTGCGGATCGGATCATCAAGACGGGGTCGCCGATGTATGAAGTCCTGCATTCCAAGATGGACGACATCGAGGCATCGGACATCGTGTCCAGGTTAGAATTGAAAGAAGGAAACTACTTCGTCGTTTCCGCCCACCGCGAAGAAAACATCAGCAGCGAAGAGAACTTCCTGGATCTGGTGGACACGCTGAACACGATCGCAGAGACGTATCAATTACCCGTCATCGTCTCCACCCATCCGCGCACACGCAAGATGGTCGAGGCGAAAGGGATAGAATTCCATCCCTTGATTTCCTTACTCAAACCCTTGGGGTTCATCGATTACGTAAAACTCCAGAAAGACAGTAAGGCGGTCTTAAGCGACAGCGGGACGATCAGTGAAGAGACGTCCATCCTGAAACTGAGATCCCTCAACATACGCCAGGCGCACGAGCGTCCGGAAGCGATGGAAGAGGGGACGGTCATGATGGTCGGCTTGAAGAAAGAAAGGGTCATGCAAGGCCTGGCCTTGCTTGACCAACAAGATCCTTCCTCCTTCAGACTCGTCGCCGATTATAGTATGCCTAATGTTTCCGACAAAGTCGTACGGATCATCCTCTCCTACACCGATTACATCAACCGTGTGGTCTGGGGTAAATAATGCGTATCCTTCAGGTCAACGTGGTGTGCGGGATCGGCTCGACAGGCCGGATCGCCACCGACATCCATGCGGAATTGCTTGCGAACGGTCATGAATCCATGATCGCTTTCGGTCGCAACGACGCAAAGCATTGCGACAATGCCTATAAAATCGGCGTGTTGAAGAACATTCTGGCCGATGTGGCGATGACCCGTCTCTTTGACCATCACGGCGCGGCGGGAAAGCAGGCGACGCTTGATTTCTGCCGTGTACTCGACCAATATCGACCCGACATCGTCCATCTCCACAACATCCACGGGTACTACCTGCATGTCGAGACCTTGATGAAGCATCTAAAGAAGATGAAGGTACCCTTGGTTTGGACCTTGCATGATTGTTGGAGTTTCACCGGGCATTGCGCCTATTTCGACTCACCCAAGTGCGACAAATGGCAGACCGGTTGCGGGAACTGCCCGCGTAAGGGGGATTATCCCCAAAGTTGGCTGTTGGACCGCTCACGCAAGAACCTGGTCGAAAAGAAGGAGTGGTTTTCCAACTTCGACCATCTTACCTTCATCACGCCTTCAACTTGGCTGAAGAACCTGGTTCAGCGATCATATCTCAAAGACTACCCGGTCCATGTCGTGCCCAACGGGATCGACCTGGACGCCTTCAAACCGACGTCCTCTTCTTTACGCGACAAACTCAATCTCCGCGGGAAGCGCGTCTACCTGAGCGTAGCGATGGTTTGGGACGCGCGGAAAGGCTTGCGCGACCTAACCGACTGTGCGCAAGAATTACGTGAGGACGAGACGTTGATTCTGATCGGAGTCAGCGATAAACAGATCAAGCAACTCCCGAAAAACATCCTCGGGGTAAAGCGCACCAGTTCCGTCCAGGAATTGGCGGAGTATTATTCGATGGCGGATGCGACGTTGGTGCCAAGCTACGAGGATAATTATCCGACCGTCGTGTTGGAATCCCTGGCATGTCATACGCGGGTCGTCGCCTATCGTACCGGGGGCATCCCCGAGATGGGGGATGAACCGTATGTCACCCTTGTGGATAAAGGGGATCGCGAGGGACTTTTGAGAGAAGCCCGTGCGATCAAGTCGTTCGATTGGACGATGGACGCGAAAAAGATGGATAAAAAGCGCGCGGCGCAAGCGATTCTAGAGATATATCAGCGCCTTATCAAAGGCGAGCGAGGTGAACAATGAAACAGATCGTATTATGGAGCCCTTCCGTTTCTTCCCTGAATTTGGGCGACGGTGTCATCACGGACGGGGTGAAGAAGCAGATCGGATTTCTCCTTAAGGGAAACATGGTGGTCGAAGTCTCGACGCATCTTCCGCTCAATGCGTATTATGGCCGTTTCTTCCGGGAATTCGACTATAAGTTCGTATGCGGAAGCAATCTACTAAAATCTTCCTTCTTTGGGCTGAATGCGCAGTGGGACATAAAACCTTGGCAAAAGAAGATGGTCGGTCCGGCGATCCTGGTGGGTGCGGGTTGGTGGCGGTATGGCAACAAGCCTAATCTTTATACCCGGCTTTTGCTTCGCGGCGTGTTGTCAAGAAAGTATGTCCATAGCGTACGTGATCAATATACGGAAGACATCCTGCGTAGCATCGGCATCGACAACGTCGTAAATACGGGATGTGCGTCGATGTGGGATTTGACGCCTGAACATTGCGCCCAGATTCCACGTGAAAAAGCGAAGAACGTCGTCTTTACCTTGACGGATTATCGAACGGACACGAAGAATGATACCTTGTTGATCGAAGGGTTGCTGAGGAATTATGAAACCGTATATTTCTGGCCGCAGGGGAGCGGGGATGCCCGCTACTTTGAATCGTTGGCCGTGGAACATGACCGCGTGAAGTGGGTCGGTCCGACCTTGGCCGAATACAATGGATTGTTGGAATCGGAGTTGGACATCGAGTTCGTCGGGACGCGTCTGCATGGCGGGATCCGGGCTTTGCAACTGAAGCGCCGGACATTCATCGTCGCGGTCGATAATCGTGCGATCGAGAAACACAAAGACTTCAACATCCCTGTGCTTTTAAGGGAAGATTGCGACAAACTGGATGATATTCTTACACAGCCCGTGAAAACCGAGATTACCATTCCAATGGACAAGATCAACGAGTGGAAAAGTCAGTTCAAACGCTAAGCATCTAGAACGGAGGGTTATCGATGTACTATCTCTTGTTTTTTGTCCCTTTGCTTCTTCATCCCTTGAAAATCGGGAATAAGGCCAAAGGGGTCTTGAATTCACTCACACTGGGGATTTTATCGATCTTTCGCTTCGGTTCGGGGGCGGACTATTTTTCCTATTCCTATCTCTATTATCTTCTTCCCAGGGATTCGATCCTGAAAGCGATCGCCAGTCTGAGCGATCAGGAAGTCGGCTTGAAACTCATCATGTTTCCTTTTAGGTACTTGAACTTAAGTTACGAGGTTTTCATCGCGTTTTTCGCGGTCGGGATGATGGTGCTGGTCTATTACTGGATCACCCGGAATTCGTCTTCCGTATCGTTGTCGTTCATGGTCTATTACTCGTTTTTCTTCGTCGTATGGAGTATCAGTTCCCTCCGGCAGGGGTTGGCGATCACTTTGGGTTGCTTTCTACTCTACAACATCCGGTTTCACTGGAATTTCAAGCAGCGAATTCTCATCATCCTGCTTTTGTTCTTCGTCCATAAGACCTCGCTTTTCTTTCTTGTGTTGCTCTTGGCGGAGTTCATCCCTTGGGATCGAAAGAAACTGACTTATCTTTTGCTTTTCTCCTTGGTGGTTTCTTTGCTGCCGGTGGCGGAAATCGCGTTGATGTTATCGAAGATCCCCGTTTTCTCCCGCTTGGTCTATTATATCGATACGACTTCGGTTTCCATCGGGTTTTGGGATATCAAGTCCCTTCCGCGCTTGTTTTTCATCGCCGTCGTACTATTTCATTATGACCAACTGATTGCCCAGGGTTTCATTCAGAAGCGGTTCATCCATGCCTATCTCATCGGATTGACCTTCTTCTTCTTCCTGCGCTTCGATGATCTGATCGGTGCGCGCATTTCGATCTACGGGTTCTTTCTGGGCGTATTGATCCTTCCTTCCTTGGTTCGTCTCTATGATTTACGCAAAGGGATCAACTGGTTGGTCCGTATCGCGCTTGTACTCATCAGCGCCTTGTATTTGGAGAAAGAATTGGTTGCGATGGCTACCCAGGCAGGGGTTCCGATGAAGGGCTATTACGTCGAGTACGTGACCGTCTTCCAACAAGATACCGTTACGTTTGACAATCGCTATTACTATTCCAACAACTATAACGATTTCATCGATTCGGCCGCATGCCGCCTGGAGATTCTGCGATTCGATGACGACCGTGTCTTCGAAACGTCGACGGTCAAGGATCCATCCAAATATATCGCGGCGAAATTCCCCAACGGGAAATACGGTTTGATCGATGTGAACGGCGACGTGGTATTGGATGGGCGATATGAAAAAGCGGAGTATTACGGAGGCGTGATCCGTGTAAGTTCGACGGAGTATTTCAATTATAAAGGTCAGGCGCTGGATACGCAGAAGGCCGCGATGATCTACTTTACCGCCAAAGCGCAGACGACCAAGTACATCAATGCGAACCTGAGTTGGTTTGAGATCGGTCGGGGTGATTTGGATGGTGAATTGGTGGAAGCCTTGGATGAGGAGGGTCAATTCAAATTCCTCTTCATCGTCAATCAAGTGAAACCTTTGGATTTCTATGTCATGGAGTATCTCTCCTATAAGTATGGACGGATCTATCGTCTCTATACGACGGAGATGAATCCGATGACGGAAGATTATTTCTTCGATGCGAAGACGATTCTGACCAACCGCGTCGTGAAGGCGCGCAATATCTGCGGGTATAAGTTTTTCAATGAGTCCGGTGAATTGATCTGGATGCAGTTGCATTAAGCAAGAGGAGTCCTATGGAAAAGTCGTCGATGGATCGTCTACATGCGATTCAATTGGAAATGGCCTTGGAAGTCAAACGGATCTGCGAGAAGCATGCGATCCGGTATTTTCTCGTGGCCGGTACCTTGCTTGGCGCAATGCGTCATCAAGGGTTCATCCCGTGGGATGATGATCTGGATATCGCGATGGCCAGGGAAGACTACAACCGGTTCATCGAGGTGTGCAAGGATGATCTTTCACCTCTCTATTTTCTTCAGACGTCGAGAAGCGAAGACGAGTTTGGCTTTCTGTTTGCGAAGCTGCGCAAGAAGAATACGAAATTCGTGGAATGTAACGCACAGAACGTCAGGATCGACCATGGGGTTTTCATCGATATCTTCCCCTTCGACAATGCGCCGGATTCGATGCTCATGCGTCGCAAGCATGCGTTGGTTAACGAAGTGTTGCGACGCATCCTTCTCGCCAAACTCGGGTATTCCATCGCCAAAGAAGGGCAAATCGCGAAACAGGTCCTCTATATCATGTTGGGCTTGATTTCCCGTTTGGTATCCAAAGAGACTTTGCGGCGGTTGATCGAAGCAAACGCCACCCGTTACTTGAATCAAGAAACATCGGCCTTCGTGAATCTTGGGGGATCCTACCCGTATATGACCGAAGTCATCCCTAAAGAATGGATTTTCCCCTTTTCTTATTTACCTTTCGAGGGACAGGAACTTCCCGTTCCGTCCAACTCAAACGCGATCCTTACGCAGTTCTATGGTGAATTTAAAACGTTGCCACCCATCGGTCGAAGGCAATGCCGTCACCTGACCACCGAGATCGACTTCGGGGAGGAGAGCGATGAAGCATAAACAATTGGCGTTCAACATCGCGGCGAATTTCGTTTCCGTCATGGTATCCTTGTTGGTGAGTCTGTTGCTTACCCCCTACATCGTCGCCAACATCGGGAAGGAAGCCTACTCGTTTGTGCCGATTTCAAACAACTTCGTACAATACATGACGATCTTGACCGTGGCCATGACGTCGATGACGGCGCGTTTCGTGACCTTGTCGATGCATAAAGGGGAAGTGGAGAAAGCGAAGTCCTACTTCAGTACGGCGTTCTTCACCAACTTGTCGATCGCTTTGGTTTCTCTGACCGCCGGTTTCTTCATCGTGCTGTTCCTTGACCGGCTGATCGATATTCCCCAGGAAATCCTCGGGGATGTCCGTTTGCTGTTCATCTTCATGTTTCTGATGTTCTTCGTCAATGTCTCCACCAACATTTTCTCGGTCCCGGCGTTTAGCGTCAATCGGATCGATGTGACCGGCATGGTGACCCTGGTTTCGATCTTGGTCCGTCTGTTGGTGATCATCCTCGCCTTCGTATTCTTCCCGCCCCATGTCTACTACATCGGGCTTTCGATTCTGGCCTACATGCTGATCCAAGGAATCTTGAACTACTTCTTCTCGCGTCGACTCATGCCGGCGCTGAAAATCGAGTTCCGTCGGTTTGATTTGAAATTGGCGAAAGAACTCGGTTCTTCCGGGATATGGAGTTCGTTCAACCAATTGAGCACCGTCTTGTTGACGGGCTTGGACCTGGTCATCGCCAACGTCGTCCTGGGCGCATCGGCGGCCGGCGTGTTGGCGGTTGCGAAAACCGCCCCGATGGCGCTTCAGATGTTGGTCAACGTCGTTCCGCAGTCGTTCGCCCCGCACTTGACGATCCTGTATGCGAAAGAAAGCCGCGACGCTTTCGTCGCCGAGTTGCGTTATACCTTGAAAATCTCGGCGTTATTGACCGGTATCCCGATCGCCGGGTTCATCGTCCTCGCCCCCGTCTTCTTTCGACTCTGGGTTCCCAGCGTCGCATCGAACGAGTTGGTGGTGTTGTCGATCTTGACCTTGGGTTCGATGGTGGCAAGCTTCGGCTTGTTACCGCTACTGTATGTGTTCACGATCACCAATCGATTGAAGATCGCTTCGATGTCCGTTTTCCTTTCCGGAACCTTGAATCTGCTTCTGGTGCTTTTGCTTCTACGCTTCAGTAACCTTGGGCTTTACGCGGTGGCCGGCGTGAGCAGCGTATTGGAAAGTTTGCGTTTCCTGGTGTTCGTCCCGATGTATGCTTCGCATTGCCTGCATATTCCGAAGAAGACGTTCTATCCGTCGATCTTCCAGAATCTCTTCTATCTCGCCGTCCTGATCGTCGTCTACTTCGGGATTTCTTCGCTCCTTAACGTTTCGACGTGGAGCGGTCTTGGATTGAGCGCGCTCCTGATGGGCGTGGCGGGCTTGCTTGCGGGGAGTGTCGTGTTGATGAAGTCGGCGGATCGCGCCAGGTTAATGAAGCGGATTCCATGGATCCGCAGGAGGTAATCATATGTCCAACTTGATTGAAGACATCGTCGTCATCGTCCCGTCCTATGAACCGGACGAGAAGCTGTTGCATCTACTCCATGACTTACGCGAGGCGGGGTTCGCCCACGTTTTGGTTGTCAACGACGGCAGTTCGTCCCGCTATGACGGCTTTTTCCGACGTGCGAACACCGAATACGGCTGTCCGGTGGAGCGTCATCATGTGAATCTTGGGAAGGGCAGGGCGCTGAAGACCGCCTTCAACCGGGTTTTGAACGATTACCCGCAATGCATCGGGGCGATCACCGTGGATTCCGACGGACAACACCGTGTCAGCGATACGATCAACTGTTGCGACGCACTGCGCGAACATCCCGACGCGATGATTTTCGGCGTACGGAGTTTCCTTTCCAATAAGGAAGATTTCATCCCCTTGAAAAACAGGCTGGGCAACATCTTGACCAGCGTCATCCTGAAGACACTGACCGGTATCGCCGTGAGCGATACCCAGACGGGTCTGCGGGCGTTTTCGCGTGAAACCCTGAAGAAGATCCTTCCGTTGAAAGGCGAGCGTTTCGAATATGAGATGAACATGCTGATCGAGACCCGTGAATTGGGCATCAAAATCATCGAAGTCCCCATCCAGACCGTCTATATCGATGACAACGCGTCTTCCCACTTCAATAAGATCCTGGATTCGGCGCGCATCTATTCTCTGTTCGCCAAGTTCCTTTTTGTTTCCCTTTCATCGTTCGTTTTGGACATTACGTTATTTTCCATCTTTGTCTCTCTCCTGAAAGGATATTCCGTCACGGAATATATCCTGTTCGCGACCCTCGGGGCGCGCCTTCTTTCCGCCACCTACAACTTCGAAATGAATCGTAAGCAAGTGTTCAAGTCCGCCGAAGGGCGAAAGACGACGCTTTGGAAATACGTCGTTCTTGCAGCCTTGATCATGCTTCTTTCCGCCTTGGGAGTAAGAACGTTCTACGGTATCCTCAAACTCGATGAAACGATCACCAAAGTGTTCGTCGACCTCGTCTTGATGATTCTGAGTTTCCAACTGCAACGGGAATGGGTATTTAAGAAAAACTAGGGGGAACCACCATGTTGACGCTATCGTTCGTGTTCTTTACGCTTCTTTCGCTTTCCTGGTTCTTCGCGATCCTGACCCATCGACGGTTGGAGGAAACCCTCCCGTTTTCTTTCTTCTTCATCATCCTGTCCGCCTATCTCCTTGCGGTCATGGGTTTTCTGGCGTATCTTGCGCCGCTTCTCTTCATCGCTTCGACATCCGCGCTTTCTTTCATCCTGTTTGTCTACGTTTCACGCCCTGCGGATCGATCGTCGATCCGCGCTTCATGGTTTAGCGTCTCCGTCTTGCTTTTCCTTCTTCTGAGTCTCTTTGTCATCCTCTACAACCGAGGCCGCCTATTCACGCTTTGGGATGAGTTCTCGCATTGGGGGCTTGTCGCCAAGAATACATTCTATCTGGACGGATTCGCGATCGGGGAGCGTGCCAATACCGTTTTCCAGGACTATCCGCCGGCGATGGTGCTCTTGCAGTACTTCTTCACCTCGTTGGACCAAACGTTCTTTGAGGCGCATGTATTGCAGGCCAACGCCGTTTTCTCCATTACGTTGCTGATTTCGATGTTCAGCGGTCTACGCATGAAGTGGGCTAGACCTTTCTTCATCTTGGTATCGATGATCCTTGTCATCTGGTTCTATCCCTCCCATTTCAAACAACTCTATGTGGACGGGATGCTTGCGATCCTTTTCGCCTACATGATGGTCCGCATCGTCGACCCTCGTCCATGGGACTTGTTTCGCTGGATCGAAATCGCGTCCGTCGGCGCGGTGCTCACATTAACCAAGGCTTCCGGTTTCTTCCTCGCCCTGCTTGCCCTCTGCATCGTCCTTCTTATGTTTTCCAAAGACAAGAAGATCCCGTTTTTCGTTTCTTTATCGGTTATCTTGTCCGCTAAGTTTTCTTGGTCCTCGATCGTATCGGGATTGGGGAAACATTTCGATGTTTCCGCAATCCGTCTTTCCGACATCCTCGACTTCTTTCTCCTCAAAGCCCCTTCATATCGCTACGACACGTTGCGGAATTTCCTCTCATCCCTGATTTTCGAACCCATGGTGTTCTTTACCAAAAAACTCGGTTTCGGTGGGATCGGAGTCTCGCATCTTTTGTTTATCCTGATTCTCATCTTTTTGATTCAGCGATACATCCGATCAAAAAACCTGATCAGGATTTCACGCTTCCTGGGTTTCTTCTTCATCCTCTATGCCTTCTCTTTGCTTTTCATGTACATGTTCACCTTCTCGGAGTATGAGTCGGTCCGACTGGCTTCGTTTGACCGGTATCTTTCGACGTTCGTCCTTGCGTTCGCGCTTCTGTTTCTTTATTGGGTGGCTGCTTTGACGGCGCCCTTCCTGGATTCGCTTTTCACCAAGCTCACCTCGAACAAGTACATCCTCTTCCCCCTGATCGCCGTCTTCCTCGTCGCATCGATCTTGCTTTCAAACCGTATCCTAGGCTTCATGAACGGTTGGCGGTCCACGATCAGTCAGCGGGCTCCCTATGCGGGGATCGATTTCTATCAGAGTGTCTTCGAAGAAGGGGATACGGTCTATGTCATCGCCCAACACACCAACGGGTATCCGTATTGGGTGGTGCGCTATAATCTGACCCCGGTCAAGACGCAAAACGGGTTCGGGTCGTGGAGTCTGGGTGAAGCCTATGACGCAAGCGACGCCTGGCATCGCGAAATCACGCCCGAAGCTTGGGCAAAAGAACTCGCCGAAGAGTTCACGTATGTCTATCTGCAGGAAGTGGATGAACGGTTCATGGATGAATTCGGATCGTTGTTTGAATCCAAAGAGAAAATCACCCGGTCCACCTTGTATGAAGTCAAGGTCTCCGGGGCGGATGTGACATTGGAAGCGGTCGTTGTATTGCTTGACGCGAAGCGATGAACCGTCGGTAGACATCCGATCCATGAAGGGTTACCACTCAAGGTAGTATCTTGAGGATTGGTGAAAAGTATCATAAAATCCAACTCAAAATATGCATTTTCGCTTGAAAATCCCATCATTCTGGGATAAAATAAAAATGCTCTTGTGTCTCGAAAATTCCGAACAATAATCTTCGGAGCTAGACCGGACTTTCCCCCCCACCCATAAGCCGGTCTACTACATAAGAGAGATCCCACCTCCCCCCCCACATTGAGGTGGGATTTTTTTTGGTCATTCGTTGGTATGAATCATTTTCAATTAAATATCCGTTCACTTCCCACGCATTGTGTGTTTATTGAAACGTCATTATCCCCTATTATAGGAATAACTTCGTGGGGAAGCGAAGTGTGGGGAAAACTATAACCAAACGCACCACACGGAGGATTTCTTTGTGTGCTGCAAAAAACGACAGCGCACACTGTCGTTTTATTTAGCAGGGGAATCAGATTTTTGTGCGTATAAGGAGGTGTTACCATAAAAAACTGGCATGTCCTTCAAGTTCTTGAGGGGAAAGAAGAAAAGATCCTTGGGAAAATCAACTGTGATTCGAATTTCAATGCGTTCATTCCGATGCGAGCCATATTCCATCGTAAATGCGGAATATCGACGAGAGTCGTTTTGCCGCTATTCGAAGGGTATGTGATTGTAGAAACAGACTTGGATTATGTGGAGTACAAATCCTATGCGAATGCATATATAAAGCCTTTGGACGGCGTCCTGAGGTTATTGGAACAAGATGTTATCGGATCTGAATCGATACTCCCGCATGAACGGACATTCATTGAAAAGTTTACAAGTTCTAGCAGAGTTATCGAACCCTCATATGGGATTATACAAGAAGACAAGGTAAAAATCATCGAAGGTCCTCTTGCAGGACGTGAAAGAGAAATCATCCGCATTGATCGACATAAGCGATTGGCAGAAATCTGTGTGAATATGTTCGGGGAAGTTCATAGATTGAAGTTATCATGCGAAATATTGCCCAGTTCTAATAAGAATCACTCCGCAATCGTTGTTTAGGCACGTTGCGGCAAATTTTTGTTATGAAGCATGTGTGTTTGTCCATAGTATCAAAATATTAACATTGAAAAGATAGTATAAGGTATCGAAAATAATGCGCCATTTATTCGATATATTGAACATCAGGATTGATTCAAATCAAGCATGGCTTATGAACCAGAAGAAAATATTGACATGAAATCGAATACGTATGATATCATTATTGAGTTAATGGTTATTGGCATATTGCCATTATCGATTGATAAACCTTTAGACCAAATTGTTATGCAAAGTGAGTAAAAATGATTTATCAAGTGGAGGAAAACCATGACAGAATCGAACAGTAATTTAAGAGTGTTGCTGGTATCGCCATTACCTCCTCCGGCAGGAGGGATAGCATCATGGACAAAAGAATTCCTAGTTTCAGCTAAGGAATTTGGTATCAGTGTTGATATAGTCAATATTGCAGTTACTGGGAGGCGAAAAGAGAATATCAACTCTAAAGCAAGCATTTTAGATGAGATATTTCGAACTTTAAATGTAATTTTCAAACTTCAAAAGAAAATCTCATTTTATAGACCCACAGTTGTTCATTTAAACACGCCTTGCGGGAAAATGGGCATTTTTAGGGACTATTTATGCGCTCAAATCATTCGACTTAATAAAGTAAAACTTGTTGTACACTATAGATGCAATATTGAAGACCAGATTGGTAAAAGGAAACTTCAATCCCTGGCTTTTCGTAAGTTAGCAAATTCCGCTACAATCAATCTAGTTTTGAATTCGACTTCGAAGAGTTTTTTAGAGAGCGAAACCAGGTTAAAATCTCGGATCATCGCTAATTTTATCGAAGATGATTTTCTAATCAACGTTGATAAACCAATCTCGGATAGCATCCGAAGAATATCGTTTATTGGACATATTAAAAAATCGAAAGGTATTCATGAGATTATCGAAGTTGCGAGAATGACACCTAATATAAAGTATAGCCTAGCTGGTCCGGTATCAGATGTATCAATTGAGCTAGATTGTCCCGAAAATATTGAGTTTTTAGGAATAATTAACAAAGATGAAGTCAAGTTGTTGCTAGACGAATCAGATGTTTTTCTTTTCCCAACACACTCTGAAGGATTTTCAAATGCATTGTTAGAAGCGATGGCTAGAGGAGTTCCGATTATTACGACATCAGTCGGAGCAAATCAATCAATGATCGAAGACCATGGCGGTGTATTGGTTAATACGATGGAAGTCGAATCTATACTTGAGGCTATCAATGCTCTTGAAGAAATAGATAAGAGAATTGAAATTTCGAAATGGAATGTTGAAAAGGTTAAGAAAAGCTACAAGGCAAACGAGGTGTTTGGGAATTTGCTAATGATTTATAAGTCTGTTGAAACGAAACAGGGGGAGAACCAATTTGAGCTGCATCGAGAAAATTTGTAGAAGAGAAGAAAAAATATCTGTAATCGGTCTTGGATATGTCGGTATGCCGATTGCAGTCGCTTTTTCAAAAGTCGCCGATGTTATCGGGTTTGATATTAGCGAAGCAAAGGTAAACTTATATAAGAACGGGATTGATCCAACAAACGAGGTAGGGAATGATGCGATCAAAAACTCAACCGTTAAATTTACTTCTGACGAGAATGAACTAAAGAATTCAGTATTTCATATCGTTGCCGTACCAACTCCGGTTAATCCAGATCATACACCTGACCTAAGACCAATAGAATCAGCCAGCCAAATCGTTGGTAGAAATTTAGTCAAAGGAGCAATCGTTGTTTTTGAATCGACGGTATATCCAGGGGTAACCGAAGAAATATGTGTCCCAATTCTAGAAGAAGTTTCGGGATTGAAATGTGGAATTGACTTCAAGGTTGGGTACTCACCCGAAAGAATCAATCCCGGGGATAAGGTTCATCGATTGGAATCCATAATCAAGGTGGTATCTGGAATGGATCAAGAGTCACTTGATACTATCGCAAGTGTGTATGAATTGGTAGTTGCAGCGGGGGTATATCGCGCCCATTCAATTAAAGTCGCTGAAGCTGCAAAAGTAATTGAAAATTCACAAAGAGATATTAATATTGCATTTATGAATGAACTTTCCATTATTTTCAACAAAATGGGCATTGATACAATCGAGGTTCTAAAGGCAGCTGGAACGAAATGGAATTTCCTGCATTTTTATCCCGGACTCGTCGGCGGACATTGTATAGGTGTTGATCCATATTACTTAACATATAAAGCGGAACAGTTAGGCTATCATTCACAAATAGTTCTCGCGGGGCGAAGGATTAATGATGACATGGGGAAATATGTCGTTGAAAATTTAATAAAAAATCTGATTAAGGCGAATATTTCAGTCAAGACCGCGAAAGTAGCTATTCTTGGATTTACGTTCAAAGAAAATTGTCCCGACACTCGCAATACCCGCGTCATTGACATTGTTAATGAGCTCAGGGAATATGGATTGGAGCCAGGGATCTATGATCCAGAGGCCAACAATCAGGAAGTGGTACACGAGTATGGGTTGAAGTTAAGTCCATTAAGCGATATCGAGAATATGGATGCGATCATTATCGCCGTAGCGCATAGCGAGTTCCTAAACCTCACTCAGGCTGATTTCAATCTGATGTTTAAAAAAACATCGAATGAAACCAGAGTAATTCTGGATGTTAAGGGAATACTAAATCGAGCTCAATATGAGGAATTGGGATATCATTACTGGCGGTTATAGAAAGGAAGAATGTCAATGGGTTACGAAAACATTGAATTCGCTAAAGACTCCACATTTCTTGTCACTGGGGGTGCTGGATTTATCGGATCAAACTTATGTGAAGTATTGCTGAATCGCGGGTATAAAGTTAGGTGCTTAGACAATCTTTCAAATGGGAAGCAAGAGAACATAGATTTATTCATTAATCACGAAAACTACAGGTTCATATATGGTGACGTCAGGGATTTGCAGACTTGCCTTGATGCTTGTGCTGGTGTCGATTATGTATTGCATCAGGCAGCGTGGGGGAGTGTACCACGCAGCATTGAATTTCCCTTGATTTATGAAGAAATCAACATTCGTGGAACGCTTAACATGTTAGAGGCAGCAAGACAAAATCATGTTAAGAAATTCGTATATGCTTCAAGCTCATCGGTTTATGGAGATGAACCAAATCTACCTAAACGTGAAGGAAAAGAAGGTAATTTGTTGTCACCATATGCCGTAACAAAAATGGTTGATGAAATGTATGCAAAGCTATACTCTAGTTTGTATGGACTTGACACTTATGGGTTAAGATACTTCAATGTATTTGGCAAAAGACAAGATCCGTATGGTGCATATGCCGCAGTCATACCGAAATTCATAAAATTACTTATGAACAATGAACAACCTACAATAAACGGTGATGGAAAACAAAGCAGAGATTTTACATACATTGAAAATGTGGTTGAGGCGAATTTAAAGGCATGTAAAGCATCCAGTGATATTGCTGGTGAGTCATTTAATATCGCTTATGGTGGCAGGGAGTATTTAATTGATGTATATCATTCAATATGTTCGGCACTAAATGTCGATATTGAGCCGTTGTATGGATCAGAAAGAGGCGGAGATATTAAACACAGTAATGCAGATATTTCTAAGGCGCGTACACACTTGGGATATGATCCTCGTTGGAGTTTTAGTGAGGGTATCAAAACCGCAATTGAGTGGTATAAATTGAACCTTTAGGAATATCACATTGAGTAATGTCTGACTTGGTCTCGAAAGTCTACAGAAGGAGAAAAATATGAGAGTACTTCTCAAATTGATTTTTATTTTAAGTCAAACCAGCTACAAGGCCTTTTACAAACTTATTGTCATGCCCATGAAGAAATCTATGTTTGCAAAATGTGGGAAAGATGTATATATTGGTCGGGGTAGTAAATTTGTTTATGAAAATGTCTATTTAGGTAATCATGTTTCAATTGGAGCTGATGCGAATTTCATTTGTGGAATAGCTAGAATATTTATTCATGATTATGTTGTTTTAGGTCCGAGAGTATTTATTATTGCAGGCAGTCATAGAATTGACGTTGTTGGCAAGAGAATAGTTGATAGTGATGAAAAATTACCAGAAAACGACCAGGATATCATAATTGATGAAGATGTTTGGATTGGTGCGAATGTAATTATACTCAAGGGTGTAAGAATTGGTAGAGGTAGCGTTATCGCTGCAGGTAGTATTGTAACTCGAGAAGTGTTACCCTACTCTGTTTATGCTGGTGTGCCTGCGAGGAAAATTAAGGATAGATTCACTATTAAAGAAATTCAAGAGCATGAGAGAATTTTGGAGGCTAATTGTAACTAAAGGAGAATCTGATGAAAGCTGTTATCGTAACTTACAATAAGTTTCCGAATGGAGATGCTGGGTCAACTAGAGATTTTATGTTTGCGAGAATGCTAAAAGAAAAGCAATTTGATGTACTTGTCATTGGAATGGGAATAAGTATGGGGAAAGAGAAAAAATTCTATGAAGGAATTGAATATACAAGTCTAAGGACTAAAAGCAAAAACACATATTCAAAGTTAATGAGTTTCATTCAATATGGTTGGACATTGATTAACTATCTAGGGAAGTATTCCCGAAAGGAAAAAATCGACATTTTGTGGATTGTGGGGTTACCAATCCATGCGGCATTGATGTTAAAATCTTTCGCAAAGAGAAGTAAAATAATTCTCGTTCATGACAGTGTTGAATGGTATTCACCTAATCAGTTTTCATTAGGTGTACTTTCACCATCTTTTATTTCAAAAGAGATTAATAATCGATTTATAATTGACAAATCCTTTATTGTAATAGCAATTAGTAAATACCTAGAGAAGTATTATTCCGATAGAAGTATCAGAACCATCAGAATACCTGTGGTCATGGATATGAGGGAAGTTACACTTTCCATTCCTAAAGTAGATACTTCAACAAAAATCAAGATTATGTATGCTGGATCACCTGGTAAAAAAGACTTTCTTGGTTATATTTTAGAAGGTGTTTGCTTATTGACTGATGAACAACTTGAGAAACTGGAGTTTACTATAATGGGAATTGAAGAATCTCGAATAAATGAGTTATTTAGGAATAGAATTAGTGACTTATCTAGAATAAAGAAAAGTCTATTTATATTAGGGAAAGTTCCTCGAGAAGTCGTACTTGATAACCTAAAACTATCAGATTTCTCAGTTTTACTTAGGTCATCGAAACAAAGATATGCAAAAGCAGGTTTTCCAACAAAAGTTGTTGAGAGTTTATTGGTGGGCACTCCGATCATTTTGAACTTAACATCTGATTTGTCCGATTATATTACAGATGGAGAAAACGGTATCGTGGTTGAAGATTGTTCTCCAAAGCAGTTTTATCTAGCCCTACAGAGAGCAATGATCACAGATTTCACGACGAGACAAAAGATGAGGATAATGGCACGTAAATCATTTGAAGCCAATTTTGATTACAGGTTGTACATTGAAACACTTGAAAGTATTACGAGTATAATATAAAGCATGTGGATTAGAATGAGGTTTATACTTTAACTTCATTTTCCTGATTTCTGAAGTAACTGAAGGGATATTTAGTGTTATGAAAAAAGACAAAATACTTTTGATCTTATATGTGGTATTGAATTTACTAATTCTTTCTATTATAGGGATTTGTAATCAAAATTTCAATTTGGTTACATATTTTTCTTTACTCCAAATAATACTATCAATACTGCTGATTTCACATGTTAATAAAAGATTTTTATCTATTCCTATCATTTTCCTTTCGTTATCTTATTTATTTCATTTTGGACAATCAATAATTATTTCATTTGGATTTAATGATGTTTATGCATATAAAAGTGTTTTTTCAACATCTTCACTTGGACTATATATGCAGGCAGAGTACTTTGCGATGGTCTCGCATTTTTTCGTAACAATTGGGTTAGTGAATGGCAAACAATTCCTCCACAATTATATGCAATTTAAAAAGGAAGATAGAAAATCGCTAAGTAGAATTGCAACAATTGCACTAATAGTGATATCAGTCAGTATCTTGCCAATGCTATATTTAGATTTTATCAAATTGTTGGCTGTAATTAATTCTGGATACCTTAGTACATATGATACATACATGTCCGGTATTAATAAATACTTGTCTTTCTTTGCTCAATTTGCTAGACCAGCTATAGCAATGCTATTAATTAGTCATAAAAACGATACAAAAAGGGCGACAATATTATATGTTTTTGCATCATTATACTTGTTTCTTGTCATGTTATCTGGTGACCGAAGTACGAACATGATTTACTTTATAACGTATTCATTTATATATTTCAGGCTAGTTAAAGAACTTAAATTGAAGACGATTCTTGTTTTAGCAGTTGGCGGATATTTCTTATTGGGTTTTGTTAGCACAATTTCAGTGTTTAGGGATGGTTCAAGTTTTACGCTTGATTCATTTATCTATTACTTTCGACATAGATCAAATGACGGTGTTTTCTACTCCATATTGAGGGAATTTGGAGGAACTATCAAAACTTTGGTTTATTCAATTCGATTTACTCCAAGCTATTCAAACTATAACTTTGGATTAACTTATATCCTAAGTTGGTTTGGAGTATTACCGAAACTTCCAGATTTTCTTTCTGAGTTTCTTATTATACATTTTACTTTCACAAGATCTTTTCCCGCAACGTATCAGGGATCTTTGGGCGGATCATATCTTGGAGAGTTGTACTATAATTTCGGATGGCTAGGTTGCATTATGTCGGTGATTGTTGGATATTTCATTGGTTCCGTTAATAATCTAGCTGAGTTTTCAATAAAGAAAAAAGATTGGTTGATACTTTCGTTAATTATGGTACTATTTCCAAGTATAATTCTGTGGGTGCGAGGGTATTTTGTGGAATTACTATTTAAGTTCTTTTGGTTGAGTTTGTTTTCTATATACCTTTATAAATACGGAGAACGTTATGCGATTTTTAGATGGATACTTTCGAAGTATGAACAAACACTTAAACCGCAGGGGGAATAATTCACTAAAGCATTGATTTCAATAGTTGGTAAGGAGTTAAAAATATGAAAGAATTAACAGTCTATGAATAAGAACAATAGTTTCATAAAGAATGTTATTGGTTTTTCCATTCCTACTTGGATAAGTTTTGTAATAAGTTTCCTATCAACTCCAATTATAACTAGATTGTTTGTCCCTGCGGAAATGGGCAGAATTAATCTATTTAGTACTATCTTGAATTTATTGATGCTTATCACGTTTTTAGGATTTGACCAAGCGTTTGTTCGATTTTACAAGGAGTTACCTGGCAAGTATACTAAAAATGAGTTTTTTACTTTTGCACTTTCTTCATCACTGATATTTGGAATACTCGTTAGTACGGTTGTTTTGGTAATGAGTGATTTCTTCTCATTACAAATAAGCGGAACAGAGAACTTCCTTATTAGCGCATGTCTTTCAGTGTCTGTAATAACAAACATTATTTTAAAGTATCTAAATGTCTACAGTCGTATGGAACGGAATATAGTTCTTTACTCCATTCAAACCATAAGTATAACAATTGTAGGCAAAATTTTCTTTGTTATTGTTGCATTGTGGAACCCAAGTCATGAGAATGCAATAATCGCACTAACATTAGGTTATCTTGTTTTGTCTGTTGTCTTTTCTTTGGTTAAGAAAGAAGCATTTGCTAAAATTACGTATTTCGATAAATCTAGTGCAATTTCACTAGCCAAATTCGGGATTCCGCTCATTCCTGTAACTGTTTTAGCATGGATGAACAATTCAATACCGCAATTCATGCTAAAAGAGTTTGTGGATTACTCTGCGATAGGCATTTATACAAATGCAGTAGCAATCGCCAACACAATGAACTTGATTCAAACTGGCTTCAGCATCTATTGGATTCCATATGTTTATGCAAACTATCGTGATAATCCTAAGCAAATTCAAAAAATACATAGATATGTTACGTTTCTTATGTGTACTGCTGGAATATTCCTTATATTCTCTCAAAATGTTATTTATTTACTACTCGGTGAGGCTTATAGATCTAGCAAGATTTTCTTTCCGTTTCTTTTACTTTCACCGATAGCATTTACTATTGCAGAAACCACTGGTATTGGAATTGGAATATCTAAACGAAGCTATCTTAATATTTTCAGTTTTTCAGCTAGTACATTTACAAACATTTCTGTATCTCTTTACTTGATACCGAGAATCGGAATACATGGAGCAGCAATTAGTTCTGGAGTTGCTGCATTAGTTTTACTATTAGTAAAAACATTCATTGGTGAAAAGTACTACGTAACAATTACGAATTATTTCCAAACACTTGGATCTATCTCAACCATTGTAGCTGCCACGATTGTAAACTATTTTATTTTTTCAAACTCACTCTTGAAGTATTCACTTATAATTGGATTGGCATTACTATTGGTTTTAATTAACAAAGATATTGTCAGTGAATTATTTAATATTATAAAACCGCACTACACTTCAAGAAGAAAAAGGCTCTAATGTTGGGATGCAGCATTTAGAAACCATTATTTTGCACACGATTGAAGGGAGATAAAATGACCAAATTACTTATTATAATACCAGCATTTAAGCACGGGGGAACTAACAAGAGTTTACAAAACATGTTAGGTTTTCTAAGCGATAAATATGAGATCAGTATTTTTTCTTTATCGCATATTGGACATTACAAGAGGATTTTTCGTAATTTTGAAATACTCAGCGCACATCCCGCACTTAGTTTGATTTATGATGATTTTGGTAAGCTAGACTTTAGAAATGAATCGTTCCTTGAATCATTTAGTAAACTTTGCAAGAAGACTTATCGAAAAGTATTTAAGATTATGCTCGGTAAAAATGGGTTGGATGTTATTCAAAAAAAAGCAATAAAAAGAATAAATGAAAATAAGTTTGACGTAATTATTGCAATGCAAGAAGGATATACGACCCAATTTGTTTCGAAATTTAAAACGAATAAAATCGCTTGGGTTAGGAGTGATTACAGTGAGTACCAAAAGGTGATTGGACGAGATGAAGGGGATATTTACAAAGAATATAATAGTGTCATTTGTGTATCTGAATATACGAAAAACATATTTCTGGAATATTATCCATTTCTTAAAGAGAGGTGCTTTGGAATTCACAATATGATTGATTATGAAGCTATTATTAATTTCTCAAGAAGTAATGATAATATTGACGAAAGGTTTTCGAGCGATGAATTCACAATATTATCAATCGGAAGGTTAAGCCAAGTAAAGCGATTTGACTTGATACCCATTGTTGCTAAGGAGCTCAATGATGATGGATTTATTTTCCGATGGTACATTATTGGTGGAGGGGAAGAATACAATAATTTGACCAAAATCATTAAAGATAATAAAATTGGTAGTCGTGTGATTTTACTTGGGCAAAAAAACAACCCATATCCATATATCAAATCGTCAAATCTTGTTGTAGTGACATCATATTCGGAAGCGTGCCCTAACGTTCTTAATGAAGCTAAGATTCTTCAGGTTCCTATTCTTTCAACTGATTATGGATCTGCATATGAGTTCATTTCGAATTCGTTTGATGGAGTAATCGTATCGAAGGAAGATCTCAAACACGAAATTGCTAATCTGATTATTAATGAGGATCGGTACAATAGAATTAAGAACAATTTGAAAGATTTCAAATATACCAACGAACAAATTATCAACAATATTACATCCATTATTGACGATTTATCGAAAATGTAAGTGTGAATCCATGATTAAATTTTTAATAGAAATGGCGAAAATACTGTCAACTAGATTAAATTAATCAAGTTCTATATAAATAAATAGTGTCATTGTTATGAGTATTAATGTAATATATAGAATGAAAGGTTTAATGATATGAAATTTCTACGAAAAAATATACTTAGCGTTGTAGTAGTTTTTGCTTCACTGTTCTTGATCCTTGCATTAGTTTACAACACATTTGTCCCGACGATTGTGGTGTTCATTCTTGGTGTAATTGCATTTCTATCGCTAACGATAGGAATAAAGATGTTTCCAAAAACGTTGAAAATTGTAGTAACCGTGATTTTTGTGTCGATTTCAGGTTTTCTCTTCTATACTCAGTATTCCGCTGAAAGAGTGATTAATTATACGGAAACAGAAACAAGTATAATCACGTTTGTTGTTATGAAAGATAGCAATATGAAAACAATAGATGATGCCAAAGGGGCTACATTCGGTTCATCACAAACGATGGATAGTCTGACGGAAACGTTTCTAGTTGACCAACTCAATACTAAAATCGGAAACTACACTTGGGAATCCGTTACAGACGATCAATCGAATATGGAATTGCTTTACAGTGGAGAGGTCGACATCCTTGTACTCGACAATTCGATGAGAGATTACCTATTAGAACTAGATCCGGAGTTTGAAACGAGAACAAAAATCATCTGGACGGTTGAAAAGTCGACTATCAAGGAAGTGATAGTGAAGGAAGTCGATATTGCTAAAAAGCCCTTTATTGTCTTAATCAGTGGAATTGATATCGCCGGATCAATCAATTTGCGTTCCAGAAGCGATGTCAACATTCTGATGGTGGTTAATCCACTTACGAATAAAATCCTTACGATAAGTATTCCAAGAGATACTTATACGCCTTTGGGATGTAAGACAGGTAAATATGACAAGCTCACTCATTCTGGTATTTATGGTGTGAATTGCACAGTAAAAACAATCGAGAATTTATTGGGTATCGATATAAATTATTATGTTCGGGTTAATTTCACTTCACTGACAAAGTTGATCGATGTTACTGGGAACATCAATGTTTACTCCAAATACAGTTTCACGACTGAAGATGGAACACATTTCAATTCGGGAATGAATTCCATGAATTCAGCAGAAGCTCTAACATTCTCTCGCGAGCGTCATGCATTTGAATCCGGGGATATTCAACGCGGCTTGAATCAACAAGAAGTGATTAAGGGAATTATCAACAAGCTGTTAACACCTTCAACATTCACAAAAATCGAGGGGATTATCAAAGCGGTTGGGAATAGTGTCGATACGAACATTACGACGGATGACTTGTCCAAATTGATCAAGAAGCAAATTAACAACAATAAAGCTTGGGATATCACGACTTCGAATTTATCGGGTGTTGCAGCAATGAAACCAACGTATAGTATGGGTAGTCGCTTATTATATGTCATGATACCAAGTCAGACATCACTGGTCCAGGTTAAGCAGAATATCGAAACATTTATGAAAATTGCGAATTAAAATAATGGAATTCAATAAACGCTATGAGTAATAATTAGAACTATCATAAACTAACGTGTGGTTTAATAAGTGCTCTATATGTTATAGCACTACAAGATAAAGTGTGGTTTGGAAAAGCACGCTATAAAATTCAGTGTGGGCGAAAGAGAAGAAGGCTCAAAAATCCTTCTCTTTTCATATACTGAAGTTAGGCGGTTAGATATTGCATAGAATATTTTAGGATTCAGAGCGCAGAGGACACGTTTCCTCCTTAGTGATATCTTTTGGTTATAAACTTAAAGCTTGGACGGATTATTTATTTGCCCATACGATATTTAGGCTAGTATAAGATAACGTGTGGTTTTGAAAAAGCACGCTATAAATACTAGAAATAGCGTAGTCGGCAGGGCTCATGAGTTAAGTCGATTTTCAATTGTTCAGCATATTGATTACTCGGAAGGATCTCGGATTTAGGTAAATGTACCCAAATTAGATGGATTTGATACAAATCATAAAGCAATGCGAAAAAAACTAAATTCTTGTTGAGGTGGAGGGAGGTAAACGTTAAACTGATAATAACTGGAAACTATGGAGGAAACATGAGAAAGATAATCCGAATGTTTGGAATCATCGCATTGATTCTCTATTTGAATGGATGTGCCGCGAAACCTAAACCCACGGAACCGGTCGAAGCGTTCTTGACGGCGCTGAAGGCGGATATCAATTCAGAATTCGACGATACGCTTTACTTTACGGAAGAAGTGACGACCTTCGATACGTTCAACCAGATCGAAGAGAATCCGGACACGCCCCTTGAACTGCAGACGAAACTCACGGAGATGCTGAAGGCGTTTGAATACAAGATCATTTCCGAGACGGTGGATAACGACAAGGCGGTCGTCGTGGTCGAAGTGAAAACCCATGACTTGGGCGGATTGTTTACGGAATGGGTAACCCTCATCTTCACGAAAGCTTTCGAAATGGCGATGAACGGTGCGACGGAAGAAGAGATCGAAGCGGTGTTCATCCAAGATTTCCTCACCTTGGCCGAGAAGTCCGAAATGGACCTCCTCAAGACGGTCGAGGTCAAGTTGACCTTGGTCGACGGGAAATGGCTGATGGACGGCGGGGATGCGAATCGGTTGCTCTTCAATGCGGTGACGGGGGATTTCCTGTCGTTTGCTGAAGAGAACCCGATCTTCGAAGAAGGAACGGCTGAATAAGAAAAGGCTCTAAGTCAAATGTTGGGGTGACCCGATAAAATGTCAAAGAGTGAACGAAGGAATTCTCAGAGATGGGGATTCCTTTTTACTGGAAAGCAAGGAGGATGCGGGTTCTGAAACGATCGAAGTTGCGAAGCCCGAAGGCGTTACGTTTAATGACTTTGATTTTATTATTACAGCCCTCAGTGATGCCATTCGAATAGGGATAGACAAAGGCGTTAAGGATGGGTTTCTTCCAATTGCGATACGCACGTGTCGCGGTTTTAAACTCCGGAATTCCAGAAGCGTCAGCTTTCTTAATCCACTCATCCAACTGTTGGCGCGCGGTTTCAAGGTCATGGGTGTCTTGAACCATCTGGAGGAGTTCTTCCTTGAGTTCGTAAGCTTTCTTTAGATCCGGAATGTATTCAAGCATTCGATCGCGTTGTCTCACTTCGTTGATCGTGTCTGTGACGCGAAGGTGGGATGCCCGCTTGAGAAGAACGGAACGACTCTTTTTGAAGTAAACCCTCAGGCTGTCAGGCAAATCCTTCTGAATCCGTTTCCGAACGTTCTCCAGGCTCCACATCGCTTGACGGACAAGATGGAACCGATCGATGATGATGGTCGCCTTCGGGAAGATCTGACGGAGAACGGTATAATAGACAAACCACATATCAATGACGATGAATTTGACGTTTTCCAGCTGTCCGGTGTGCTGATATTTCCGAAAATGGTGGGTTAAGGTGGCTTCCGTGCGATTACAGAGGATATCAATTGGCTTTGAGGCGGTCAGATCCGTCAAGATGCAATGATACTTCGTCCGATTGGTGTTCCCGCGGAACTCATCGATTCCGAGGACTTCAGGTAGTTTGGGAAGCGGGGGTGACACGGCATCCAGGACGCGTCGAATGCGCATGGTGGACGTCGTGAGACGCTCGGCGATTGATTTTTGCGAATCCACAGAATGAAGTTCCTGGAAGAGGCGAAGAAAAAATCGGTTTGTCGTATGGGCATAGCGGGGAAGAAAATCATTTTTCTCGAAGAATCGCTTACCGCAGGTTGGGCAGCGGTAACGTCGTTTTCGATAGAGGAGATACGTGGGTTTATTGTAGAGCGGAACGTCTAGAACCTTCTGTTCACGGTAGTCGTGCACATAGCGTGTACTCGTCCCACAACAGGGACAAGTATGACCTTGGATCGGCACTTCGAGATGGATGTAATTTGCTTCGCCTTCTGTTTGGAGTTCGACGACTGAGACACCTTTTAGTTCCATGAGTTT
>Ga0154525_119_pt1 | contig 67649 bp, 62 predicted proteins | sample RifGroE2_FD_105668 | JGI IMG/M metagenome (GOLD analysis project Ga0154525, IMG submission 105668) | Firmicutes bacterium GWE2_51_13
CCTTAGTTTTATCATATGAAAAAGTAGACAGGCTTCAAGATATGTTTTCTTGACTGTCTACTTTTAGTTTACTCCTTCATGACGGGCTTTTTTAGATGATTGTTTTGTCGAGCGGCTTCATCGTCATGTACCATAGACCCAAGGCGAACGGAATCATCGTACTCAGCGCGATGCCGATCAAGGTCGCATTGGTTCCAAACGTCTGTACCAGGAAGCCGAAGGTGAGCGGGGCGATCAAGGAAGCCAAGGAGAACGACATGGACGTTGCGAATAATAAACCGGTCGAACGGAGATGATCGGGGGATTCGCCGGCGATCAGGACTTTGGAGGAGACGTTGATCAGCGGGAAGGTCACCATCTGGAAGCCGGAGAAAGCGATCAACAGGGCCGGCGTACTCGCCCAGGCATAGCCGAAGAAACGGATGAAGTACATGGCGGTCGCAAACAACAGGAGTTTCTTTCCGCCGAACTTCACCAACAGGCGGGCGCCCAGGAAAAACAAAGGCAACTCGACGATCGCCTGGAACGACCACTTCAGACTGACATCGCCGTTGGTCCCTCCCAAAAGCAGGATCTTGTCGATGACCGTGTACATGTCGGCGGAAGCGACGATGTTGATCATCAGAAGGATGGCGACCAGGACGAGATATTCTTTACGCCGTACAAGCTCTTTCACATCGTTCCAATGGATCCCGGACTTATGTGTGACTTTCACCGCGTCTCTCAGCGTCCACGAAACGGCGAAGGTGATCAATGTGATGATGAGGTTCGCCAGGCCAAGACGGTCATAGCCGAGCTGATTGACGATCATGGCGGTCATGGGACTACCGATCGCCCAACCTAAGGCGCCGAAAGCGCGGATCTTCCCGTAATGCAACACGAGGTAGGGGTCGGACTCCAAGGTCCAGGCATCCAGTAAACCGACGACGATCTGAAACAAGCCACCCGTGAACGCGAACGTGATCAGGTGATAATAGAACAGATTCCCGGTGGTCGCATACGTCGCCCAGCTGAAGACGACCAATGCGATCAAGGCTCCGTAATAGAATTTCTTCACGGTGCGATATTTATCGCACAAGAATCCGAAGATGAATTGTCCGAAAATCCCGACCAGCGACATACCGGCAAGAATCAACCCCCGCTCGGACGCGGTATATCCCGATGCGGTAAGAAACGGGATGATCTGGGTGAACGGTATCGTATAACCGATATAGGCGACCATAAAAACAAGCATAAAGCGAAGCGTTAAACGATTGTTCTTAGACATATTCAGCCCTCCACGTTCATTTTAGCACGAACAACCTGAAAAAAAGCACCAATCAAAGGTGCTTAGAGATGATTTCATTCTCGGTAATCACAACATCCACAGGGATGTCGTGAGGGTGGGTGTCGATACGATCCACATACCCCGACGCATAGCATAACCCGATCTTCTTGCCGTGGTAGTTTTTCAAAGCGCGGTCGTAGAATCCCGCGCCGTAGCCGACCCGGTGGAGAGATGAATCGAAGCCCAGCATCGGGATGAACATGAGGTCGATGTCGCAAACGTCGATGCTTTCCCCTTCCGTCGGTTCCAACACCCCGAAGGACGATGCTTTCAACGACTTGAAGTCAAAGATCCGGATCCATTGCAGATCCTTGCCTTGGACTTTCGGTAGATAGACCTCTTTGTGGTCCAACAAAAGACTGGTGATGATTTCGATGGTATCCACTTCGCTTTTCATCGAAAGGTAGATCCCGATGCGCTGCACATCGCTTGCCAGCCACAAGGCGTTCTTCGCAATCTTGGCGCTAGCGGATAAACGCACATCCTGCGCCATGGCATCCCTGGATTCGCGCAACGTTTTCCGCAGCGCATCCTTGGGTTTCATTTAGCCGACCGAGCCTTCCATTTCCAGTCGCATCAATTGGTTCAATTCGACCGCGTATTCCATCGGGAGTTCGCGGGTGAAGGGTTCGAGGAAACCCATGACGATCGTTTCCTGTGCCTGGGACTTCGTCAATCCGCGGCTCATCAGGTAAAACAACTGTTCCTCGGAAATCTTGGATACGGTCGCTTCATGTTCGATGGTGCTGGTCGGATTGGCGGAGATGTTGGTGGGCAAGGTATCGCTACGGCTGCGGTCATCCAAAATCAGGGTATCGCATTCGATCTTCGACTTGGCGTTCTTCGCGCTCGCGTTATGTTGGACCAAGCCGCGGTAATTGACTTCTCCGCCGTTGCGTGCGACCGACTTGGAAATGATGGTGCTGGAGGTATTGGGTGCCTGATGGATCATCTTCGCCCCGGCATCCTGGATTTGGTTGACATGGCTGGCGACGGCGATCGAAATCGTCATGCCTTTGGCACCTTCCCCGGCAAGGATGCACGCCGGATATTTCATCGTGACATGCGAACCGATGTTTCCGTCGATCCATTCCATGATCCCGTGATCCAGCACGCGGGCGCGTTTGGTGACGAGGTTGAGGACGTTGGTCGACCAGTTCTGAACGGTCGAATAGCGGCATTTCGCGTTCTTGTGGACGATGATTTCGACGACCGCCGCATGGAGGCTGTCTTTACTGTAGGTCGGTGCGGTGCAGCCTTCCACGTAATGGACGTCCGCGCCTTCATCGACGATGATCAACGTACGTTCGAATTGCCCCATGCTTTCCGTGTTGATGCGGAAATAGGATTGCAACGGCTTATCGAGTTTGACGCCCGGCGGGACGTAGATGAACGATCCGCCGCTCCACACCGCTCCGTTCAAAGCCGCGAATTTGTTGTCGGCGAACCCGACGACCGATCCGAAGAATTTCCGGAAGAGTTCGGGATGGTCGCGTAAGGCGGAATCGGTGTCCAGGAAGATGACGCCCTTGTCTTCGACTTCCGCCAACATGTTGTGGTAGACGACTTCGGATTCGTATTGGGTGGAGACGCCGGCGAGGTACTTGCGTTCCGCATCCGGGATGCCCAGTCGATCGAAGGTGTTCTTGATGGATTCCGGGACTTCTTCCCAGGTCGTCCCCATCCGGTCGGAAGGTTTGATGTAATAGGTGTATTCGTCGAAATCAAGCGAACTTAAATCCACGCCCCACGTGGGCATCGGTTTCTTCAAAAAGGCCTCAAACGCCCGTAAGCGATAATCGGTCATCCATTGTGGTTCGCCTTTGATCTGTGAAATCTCCTCGACGATTTCGCGGGAGATCCCTTTTTTCGTTCTATAGACGCTGACATCGATATCCGAGAACCCGTATTGGTATTCACTGGAAGGTAGATTGTCATCGGGTCGTTTCGTCATGCTTTGCCTCGCTTTCCTCGATCAACTGGATAATCGCTTTCCAGCCGATGGTTGCGCATTTGATGCGGTTGGCTTGCTTCCCCACGTTGTGGAACGCCACCGCCTCTTCCAACATCTCGACATCGAACGCTTCCATATTGATCATCTTGTTGTAGTGGTCGATGATCCGTTTCGCTTCATCGAGGGTTTTTCCGATCAAAAGCTCCGTCATGATGGAGGTGGAAGCCGTCGAAATCGTACATGCGACGCCGTCGAAACGGACATCGGCCACCTTGCCCTCTTTGAACAGGGCTTGGACGGTGATATCGTCGATGCAGGATTCGCTGGCCATATGGACGGATCCATAGGCCGGATCGTCGCTGAGCTTGTGGTTATGCGGATATTCGTAGTGATCCATGATGATTTGCCGAAGGATCATCGGATTGTTTAACAGATCGTTCATCGCCAAGCTCCTTTACAGGTAAAGATCGATGCATTTCTCCAAGGTGACTTCTTTGCAGACCTCGATGAAACGGTCGACTTCTTCCTTCGTGTTGTAGAAGTAGACGCTGGACCGGATGGTCTCGGATGTCTCCAACAGATCCAACAGGATTTTCGCGCAATGGTTGCCCGATCGCACGGCGATCCCTTTGGAGCTCATATACATCGCCGCATCCTGGGCGAAAATCTCCTTGACGTTGAACGTCACGATGCCTGTCGCCGCATGCGGGTTATAGATATGGATATGCGGAAGTTTGGATAATTCCTCGACCAAATACACTCTTAAACCATGCTCATAGTCCTCGATCGCCTGCATCCCGACCGATAGAAGATATTCTGTCGCTGCCTTGAAGCCCAACACCGCTTCGATCGCCGGTGTCCCGGCTTCGAACTTGAACGGCGGGTTCTTGAGAAGGATGTTGCCGCAGATGTCGAAGCGGGCGTTGCTGCCGCCCCCCAACATGAACGGGTCCATCGCTTGAAGAAGATGAAATTTCCCGAAAAGCACGCCGACCCCGGTCGGTCCGCACATTTTATGGGCGGAAAAGGACAGGAAATCGATGTCCCAGTCTTTGACGTCGGTGGGGATATGCGGAACCGATTGCGCACCGTCGACCGAAATCACGGCGCCGTATTCATGGGTGATCTTCGCCATTTCCTTGATCGGGGCGATGAATCCCAACACGTTGGTGATATGCGCGACCGCGACGACCTTGACTTTATCATGCATGGCGGCGCGGAAATTCTCGACCGTAAGTTCGCCTTCCTCGGTCAGTTTGATGTATTCGACGACCGCCCCGGTTTCTTCCGCGGCTTTGAACCAAGGAAGGATGTTGGAGGCATGTTCGGCTTCACTGGAGAGGATGACGTCGCCCGGTTTCAGGAACTTCTGCCCGTACCCGTAGGCGACCAGATTCAACGAGGCGCTAGCTCCGGATGTGAAAACGACTTCCCTTTCATCGGAGTTGATGAAATTCGCCAAGGTTTTCCTGGCTTGTTCGTACTCTTCGCTGACTTGATAGGAAAGTTCGTAGTCGCCCCGATGGATGTTGACGGAAGACGTCGTGTAATACCGGGTGACCGCGTCGACCACGCTTCTGGGTTTGAACGTCGTCGCGGCGTTATCGAAATACACCAGCGGCTTCGCCGGGTCGATCTTGTCGAACATCGGAAAATCATTGCGGATCTTGTTTACGTCAAACATGTCTGGTTCACCTTCTCACGGATTTCGTTTAGGAATAGATCTCTCAAGGCTTCGTCCTGGATGATTTCCGCCACCGGGTACAAGTACCCGTAGACGATCAGTTTCGTCGCTTCGTCGCGGTTTAATCCGCGGGCTTGCAGATAATAGAGTTGTTCTTCGTCGACCTGCCCGATGCTTTGGGCATGTCCGGCTTGGACGTCGTTATTGTCGATGTAGAGTTTAGGATACACCGTCGCTTTTTGATTGGAGGAAAGACTGAGGACCCGGCTGCTTTGATGCGCCTGGCTTCGCGGGGCGCTCTTTTCGATCCGTCCGATGACATCCATCTTCAATTGTCCCCCGTCCGCCATGACGGCGTAGTTGCCCATTTCGGAGGTGGTGTCTGAATGGACGTGGGTCATCTGATAGGAAACGGTGCTTTCCTTGGAGACGACGGATGCGCTGCGCAGTTCCGCGCGCGCCATTTCACCGACGAGTCTTACCTCGCTTTTGCGGCTGACGTTGCAATCGCGAAGGTCCGCATAGGCCAACACCAGGTCGGCGTACTCGCCGACGTCATAGGTTTCCTGCAGTTCCAAGGCATCGCCCCGGTTCCACCACAACAAGGTGACCTTCGCCCCTTCGGGCAATTCGACCTTGATCTCCATCTTCCCGCTCCCTTCAAGGGTCAGGATGACGTTCTGTTTCTTCAATGCGTTGAAACGCAGCAAAACGGGTGAATCCGCCGGTGTCAGGGTTTTCTGTACGAGAACTTCATCGCCCCATTGCATCACGGAATTCGATTCACTCATTTTTGGCACGCTCGTTGACGGCGCAGGTTCCCAAAGAGACCGAGACCCGGACCGGTGCTTTCACTTCTTCTTCAGGGACGATGACCACGCCCAGTTGGGTTTGAAGCCAGTCGTAACCTTCTTCGTCGATCTTCTTCGCCAAGGTGTCATCCCCGCTCATCACGATTTTCCCGTCGATGAGGATGTGGGAATGCGTCGGTTTGATCAGTTGGTAAAAGCGGTCGTAATGCGACACGATCACCAAGCCCAACTCCCGTTTTTCATATTCATCCAGGATCGCGCCGGCGACGATCTTCATCGCGTCGACGTCCAATCCGGAATCGATCTCATCCAGCATCGCCAGTCTCGGTTTCAACAGCATCATCTGCAGGATTTCGTTGCGTTTCTTTTCCCCGCCCGAAAACCCTTCGTTGACATAGCGGTGCGCCAAATCGGATTTCATCTCCAATTTCGCGATCGCCCCTTCCATTTCCTTGATGAACGCGAACAACCCGATGGGTTTCTCGCGTCGCGCATTGAGCGCGGCCTTCAGGAAATCGGAGTTGGTGACCCCCGTGACTTCCTGCGGATACTGCATGCCTAAAAACAAGCCCGCTTTCGACCGTTGGTCGACATCCATCTCCAATACGTTTTGTCCATCCAGGGTGACTTCCCCCCGGGTGACGGTATACTTCGGATGTCCCATGATCGCCGCCAATAAGGTGGACTTCCCGTTTCCGTTGGGTCCCATCAAGGCATGGATTTCTTTCGAGTTGATCGTCAGATCAACCCCCTTCAATATTTCTTTACCGTCGATACTGACGTGTAAATCGTTGATAACTAGGGTGCTCATGCTTCATTTCCTTTCCTGCTTTACCATTCTACCAAAAAAACCATGTTTTCGAAAGTATTACGAACGGCAGAAGAGGCGGATTGTGTCCCAAATGCGAACGAATGCGCCGAAAGCGTAGCGACATTTCCACGTTCTTGCATTTAACCCTTGAATACAATATAATTGAGAATGTTAATCAGGAGGTTTCACAATGGTAGAAACACTAAAGAAGCAATGGTTCGTCGTCTTCATTGCCTTCCTGTTGCTGTGCACGGTCGTATACTTCGTTTATGACCAAAACAAGGATAAATTGCCCGGCAAAAGCGTAGGCGGTAAAGACATCGTGTTTGAAATCAATGGTACGGATGTCACGGCGGATGAGCTGTATGATGAGCTCTACGAGACTTCCGGGATCGCATCGATCTATAGCGCGTTTGAACGCGCGGTGATCGAACAGGCCTTCGAAGGCGACAAGGACACGTTGTCCGCGATCAAACTCGAAGCGGAAGAATTGACCGCAAACACGAAAGCGCAGTATGAGCAGTATTATGGCGACGGATATGAAGAATATATCGCTTCCGCCCTCAAAGCCAACGGGTATGGCGGATTCGATGATTTGAATCTCTACTTCACCAATTCACTGAAGATCGAGAACATGGTCAAAACCTATCTCGACGCCAACATGGACACCTACTTCCCGGCGTTCAACACCGCGCTCAAACCGCGGATCGTGAACTACGTGGTCATCGCGATGGATGACCCGGACAAGCCGACCGAAGAAGAAAGCAAGCATTTGAAAGACGCTCAGGAAGCCTGGGCGAAGGGAACGTATTCGTTCGAGGATTTCGCCAAGGAATTCTCGGAAGACGGCGCCGCTTCGACCGGCGGGTATTTGGGTTACTTCGATTTCAACTCTTCCACCGAAAACGGCGGGAACTATGACAACGACTTCTCCGCGGCGGCGATGAAACTCACCGACGGACAGGTCAGCCCCTGGGTCAAGTCGGACTTCGGATGGCATCTGATCACCGTGAAGACGGGCTTGGAAGCGTTGCAGGAAGAAGACGATTTCTATAGCGCATTGGCTTCGTACAAAGTTGAAGAAACGCATATCCGCTCCAGCGTCGTCTGGGCAGCCGCGCAGGAAATCGGCGTGGATTTCCACGGAAATACCGAACTGGAAGCCGAGCTCAAGAAGTATATGAACCTCGACGAAGCGGAATAAGGAGAAACACAACATGAAAAAACTAATTGCGATTCTTGCGGTGGTTCTGCTGATGACGGGTTGTTCGGACGCCCGGGTCAAAGTCACTTCCTCTTCCACGACCTTATTGACGGTCGGTACGGAAAAGATCACCAAGGGGGAAATCTTCTCCTCCTTCATGAACCGTTATCCCAGCGAAGCGGTCATGACCATGGCGACGAAGCTGATCCTTGCCAAGGAAGTGCCGGTCGATGCCGCGATCAAAGCGGTCGCCGACGAGAAACTCGCCGAAGCCAAGGAAAAATGGGATGATGAATTCGAAGATTTCCTGAGTGCCTACGGATATGAAACCGAACAGGAATACTATGACAAGGAATTGATCGTCACCGCGCAGACCGATGCGTTGACGGCGAAATACATCACGGACAACTACGACACCTTGATCGCGACCTACAAACCGCGCAAGATCCGCGTCATCCAGACCAGTACGCAGGAAAAGGCGGTCGCCGCCATCAAAGAAATCAAGGAAGGCGCCAATTTCGAAGCCACGGCGACGAAGTATTCCAGCACCTCCTATAAAGGCAAGGAACAGATCGTGACCACCGAATCCTCCCTCTTCGCAGCCGCATTGACCTTTGCGACCGGGGCGAGTGTTCCGACCTTGAGCACTGCCATCGAAGACGCCACCAACAAAGTGTTCTATGTCGTCCAAGTCACCGTCGCGGATCCCGCGAAGTTCAAGGATGAAATCCTGACGACGTTGAACTCCGATGCGACCTTCCAAAAGAAGGCGATGCTGAGTTTCTTCGAATCCGGGGAATTCACCGTCTATGACAAGACCGTCTACGATGAGTTCAAATCCTACTACGCCGAGTATCTGAATCAGAAATAATCGAAAACAGGACCGTGGCGACACGGTCTTTTTTCTGCTATGATGAAACGGAGGTGATACCATGTGTATTTTCTGTAAGATCGTTGCGAAGGAAATCCCTTCCCATGTCCTGTATGAAGATGAAGGATACCTGGCGATTCTGGATATCAGCCAAGTCACCAAGGGACATGCCCTGATCCTTCCCAAGACGCATTACGACGACTTCAGGGTCGCCCCCGACGATGTGTCGGGTAAATGCATAAGCATTGCGAAACGTCTCTCGTTTCAACTGGAACAAACCTATGCGCCGCTTGGCTACAACCTGTTGTCCAATTGCGGGGAAGCGGCGGGACAAAGCGTCCACCATCTGCACTTCCATTTGATCCCGCGCTATGACGAAACCGACGGCTTGGTTTTGAAGTTCAATGCGGCGGATCATCCAGACTTAAAAAAGATCGCAGATGAAATCAACCAGAAAAAATGACAATCCGAGGATTGTCATTTTTTCGATAGGTAGGAAGGTTTATAGAAGGCGCGGTTCTCCAAGGAGAAGACGCGCGGGGTGAATTGCCCCTCCTCGATCGGATCGAGGGCTTTTTGGAACATGTTCATCCGTGCGTCGATGTTGTCGACGAAGTTGAGGATTTCGGCTTCCATGATCATCGGGAGGATCGGGGATCCGAATTCATATTCCCCGTGATGGGACAAAATCAGATGGCGCATCAGGACGACTTGTTCGCTGGCTTCGAAGCCGCGTTTCTTCGCGATGTCGACGACCAGGCTTTGCATGATCGAGATGTGTCCGACCAGTTTCCCTTCCAAGGTGTATTCGGTCAGGATCGGACCGGAAAGCTCGATGATTTTGCCCAGGTCATGAAGCAGGACGCCGCTGACCAGCAGATCCCGGTTCAAGATCGGATATTGCTTGCATAGGGCTTCGGCGATGTCCAGCATCCCGATCATGTGCGTCGCCAAACCGCCCACGAAGTCGTGGTGGTTCCGTGCGGCGGCGGGATAGGAATAGATCTTATCGCCGAAATACTGCAGGACATCCTGGCATACGCCGCGGATCACTTCGTCCTGCATCGAGTCCACGCATCCTTCGATGCGTTGTTTCATGTACTCGTTGGAAAGGTCGCTGCCGGAAACGAAATCGGCCGGGTCGAACTCCCCTTCTTCCATCGCGGTGACATTGAATACACGCAACTGCAGGGCGTTTCTGTATTTCAGGACTTCCCCGGCGATGTTGACGACTTTACCGGCGATCATCACGTTGGCTTGTTCGTCTTTGACATCCCAGACTTTCGCTTCGATGGAACCGGTTTGGTCCTGCAAGGTCAACGAGGCGTAGGGCGCACCCGACGTCGTGACCCCGCGCGTAATGCCCGTAATCAATAATAGCGTATTGACCTTTTCGCCTTCGACGAAGGTGTTGATGTTTTGTTTAGTCATCTTTCCACTCCATTTCATTCAGCACCAGATAGATATCCTCCGCCTGATAGCCTTGCGAGCCCAGGTAGCGATAAATCTGATTGCGTAGCTTACTTCCCGTACTCTTGGTTTCATAGCGTTTACGCGCCTTGGCGGCCGTCTTACGCAGCCGGTCGAGTTCCTGCCGTTCATCGTCCGCGAAATTCAACCGTTGCATGACGAGGTCGCTGATCGAACTCTCGAATCCCTGCGCATGCAGTTTCTGACGCATCAGCTGTTTCTTCAAGCGCAGCGATTTGTCTTTGATGCTCGGTAGGGTTTTCTCAGCCCACCGTTGCGCCAAATTGACTTCGTCGTCGGTGATGTCCTCGGTCAGTGCCTTCTCGATCATTTCATAGGGGATCCCCTTCTGCATCAAGGACCGGACGATCTTCTTGCGACCCTGAAGCAAGGTCCGTAGATTCATGACGGCCGAATTCACATACCTTAGGTCGTCGATGTATCCGCGTTGTTCCATCACTTCGATCAATTCGTTGATCTGCTTGATCGGAAGCTCGGTCTCCTGCGTCAGGTAATCATACATTTCCTTACGTGTCCGATCGCGCAAGGTCAACTTGCGGATGCACGCCTGATACGCCTTGACCACTTTCTCATCCAACATCAATTCCTGAAGGGTTTCTTCACTGATCACTTTGTCGCGCCTGAGTCCTTTCTTTAAGAATGTCTCGATGCTGACGGTCACTTTGAGATTGTCTTCCTTACCGGTGAATAAGCATTCGACCGCGTCGTTCTTCGCATGCACGTTGACCAGCGTGTAGGAGTTATGATAATGCGAAACCGCTGCGTAATAGACTTTCATGATGGATTGGTAGAAGACGCGCGAGTCGTATTCGGCGACATGCGCCTTCGATTTCATGCGGACCGCGTCTTTCACTTCCAGAGGTTTCTCGATGTATTCTTCGATCTTCTGTGCGAACTCGGCCGGGGAATTGAAATAACACCCGGTTTCCCCTTCGATCACCAAACCGTTCAACACGTCGTCGGGTCGGGCGAAGACCGGCAGTTCGCTGGCCAGGGCTTCGATGAATGTCATCCCTTGCGTTTCCGTCAAGGAAGCGGAGACGAAAACATCGGCGCTATGGTAGTAGGAAGGGATTTCCGAAGAAGTCTTCTTCCCTGTGAAAATCACTTTGTCGCCGAGTCCAAGACGCCCGACATAGTCTTTGAGGTGTTCTTCTTCAGGACCCGCCCCGACGATCATGAGTTTCGCGGGATACTTCGCGGCGTCGATGTGGGAGAACCCTTCGATGACCACGTCGATGCTTTTCTCTTTGGCGATCCGACCGACATAGAGAATCAATAATTCATCCTGTTTCACTCCGTATTGCGTACGGATTTGGTCGATTTTCTCCCTGCTTGTCTGAACGCGGTCGAACTTCTCCAAATCCAAGCCCGTCGGAATGACATAGATGTCTTTCTTGATTCCGTAGCGGATCAGCATTTCCTTGGTCTTCTGCGAAGGGGAAATCATTTCCGTGCAGGAAGATCCGTACATTTTACTTAAACGGGACACCGTCTTCCGTGCGACCCGTTCGAAGGACTTCAGATTGAAGATGTTGACGTAGTGGGTATAGTCTTCGTAGGTGGTGTGATAAGTCGATACCAGAGGCAGCTTCAGCATTTTCGCGACGATGCGTGCGAAAATCCCGATCCCGAACTCGGTATGCGCATGGATCAAGTCGAGTTTCATATCGCGGATCGTGTTGAGCGCCGCGATGTGGATCGGACTGGTCAGGACATAGCCGTACAACGACTTCAATTCGACCCCCGGAAGCCGCAATACGTTGTTTTCATAGGAGGTATGCAAGAGCGAAGGATGGGTCGTCACCACGAAGACATCGTGGCCGTTTTTCTCCAGTTCGCGCTGAAGCGTGATGATCGAGGAAACCACCCCGTTGATGTCCGGTAAATAGGTATCTGCGAATAAAGCGATGCGCATGGTCTCTCCCCCTTATTCCGATTTGACCGGAAGTTTCATGACCATCCGGTAGATTTCTTTGAGCTGTTTCCCGATTTCCGGGATATTCCGTTCACGGGCGACTTCATAGGCGGCTTTGGTCAAGTCGGGCAATGTCTTTTCGACACATCCCCTGACCAACCGTACGAATTCGTCGTTACTGCTTCCCTTATAGACGTGGACTTTATCCACAAGCCAAGGGTCGTAGACGCCGATGTCGCGCAGGATCGTTTTGCATTTGGCGGCCAGCGCTTCCAAGACGACGATGCCCTCGGTTTCCTCATGGGACGGGAAGAAGAAGACATCCGCGTCCGCGTAGGCGCCTTCGATGATCGCGCCTTTCACATACCCCGGGAAAATCACGTTGGACGGGCAATCCAGGATCGCGTCGCGCACGTTCTTGGGAATCCCGTAGAGCGGCGTATGGCCGAACCAGATGAATTTATATTCAGGAAGTTTCGTCGCGACATCCATGAAATCCAGGATGCCTTTGCGTTCGAAATACAAGCCGACCGACAAGACGACCTTATCTTCTTTCTTGAGGCTGAAATAGTTACGGAAGGCTTTGATTTTCTCCGGATCCGAAGCGAAACGTTTCAAGTCGATCCCGTTGGAAACCGGCGTGATCGGAACCGTGATCCCGTAGGACTCAAGCAGACTCTTGGAGTACGGGGTCGGCGTCAGAATGTAGTCGGCGCTGGAGTACAAGGAAGTGATATGCAACTTAAACAAGGGTGCGATCTGATTCGACAGCACGAAACTGTTTCTGAAGTCCTCTTCGGTCGAATGGGCGTGATAGATGACATGCTTCCCTTCGCGATGGGCTTTGGAAACCAACATCGCCGAAGAAACGCCGATCGTATTGATGTGCAGGATATCGAAATCCTCTTTGGGGTCGGTGGTGAATTCGACGCCGGCTGCGGTCAACGCTTCGATCTGATGGCGCATCGCACGGCCGATCCCCGATCCGGAGATGAGTTTTTCACCCTCGAAATAGATGCATACTTTCATTCGTACGGGTTTCCTTTCACTTCTTCTGTCCGGTTTATTATACCATGCTTTTTAGGGAGGGGGCAGAACGTATCAAGAAAACAGCCGCAAGTTTCCTTGCGGCCGTTTGATTATTTCGCCAGTTTGGCTAAGCGGGTATAGCGTTTCTTCGCATCGGATTCGGTCTTCGTCAGTAATTCTTCGGCGAATTCCGGATTCGTGTTGGGCAATTGGTTGAAGCGCGTTTCATTCATGATGAAGTCGCGGAACTTCGTGAAGTCGGGTTCTTTCGAATCGATCGACAAGGGTTGTTCCAAGGCCGGGTTGAAGCGATACAGTGTCCAGTATCCGCATTCGACGGCTTTCTTCTGGGTGGCTTGGTGGTTGGCCAATCCGCCTTTGATGCCGTGTTCGATACACGGGGAGTATGCCAGGATCAGGGACGGTCCCTTGTAGGCTTCGGCTTCCTTCAGGGCTTTGATCGTATGCATGCGGTTGGCACCCATCGCGATCGAGGCGACATAGACATGGCCGTACGCCATGGCGATTTGACCCATATCCTTCTTGGCCGTCGGTTTCCCGCCCGCCGCGAACTTCGCGATGGAAGCCGCTTGGGAGGACTTGGAGGATTGACCGCCGGTGTTGGAGTAGACTTCGGTATCGAGAACCAGGATGTTGACATCGAGGTCGTTGGCGATGACATGGTCCAATCCGCCGTATCCGATGTCATAGGCCCATCCGTCACCGCCGACGATCCAGACGGAATTGGAAACCAAATCGCGTTCGTAGGATTTCAGGGCTTGGACTTTCTTGCTGTCGCTGGCGTTGATGCCTTCGACGATTTCTTTTACGTATTTGCGTTCTTCATCGCGGTTGCCTTTGACGGCCAGGTATTGTTCGAAGAGGGCCTTCAATTCAGGCGTCGCTTCGTCCATGGCGTCCATCATCAATTCGACGATGCGTTTCGCCTTGAAGTTCTGCGCGACCTTCATGCCATAGCCGAATTCGGCGTTGTCTTCAAACAAGGAGTTCGCCCACGAGATGCCTTCGCCGTTCTTATCGGTGACGAAGGGGGTCGACGGAGCGGATCCGCAATAGATGGACGTACAGCCGGTCGCATTGGCGATCATCATGTCGCGTCCGAACAATTGGCTGACCAAACGGTAGTACGGCGTTTCGCCGCAACCCGCGCAGGAGCCGGAGACTTCGAAGTAAGGCATCAGGAACTGGCTTCCCTTGATCGAATCGGTCGGGAAGAATTCGGATTTATAGGAGGTTTTCTTGTAGATGTAGTCGGCCAACGGCGCTTCGAAGAGGCGCGTGTTGACGTCTTCCATGACGAGGGCTTTCTTTCCGCCCTTGCCCGGACATTCCGTGGCGCACAAGGAACAACCGACACAGCTGTCGGGTGCGACCTGGACGCGGAACTTCAGGTCGGCGACCTTGGGTCCCAGCGCCGGGATGGTTTCGAATTTCATCGGGGCATTGGCGATTTCCTGGTCGTTCAACAAGAAGGTACGGATGGTGGCGTGCGGACATACGAAGGAACAGATGCCGCATTGGATACAGTTTTCCGGAATCCACTTTGGAACGACGGTCGCGATCGTGCGTTTTTCTTCAAACGAGACGTTGTTGCGGAAGGATCCGTCCAACAAGCCGTGTTTTGTGAACGCGCTGACCGGCATATCGTAGCCTTCCAAGGCGTTGATCGCCGAAACATGTTCGTCGAAGTATTCATCGCCCGTCGTACGACGGTCGCGGTTGACGGTCAAATCGGCCCATTCCGGTTTCACGGTGATCTGGACCAATCCGGCCTGACCTTCGTTGATCGCTTTGATGTTGAGCTCGACGACTTCGTCGCCCTTCTTCGCATACGATTTCTTCGCGGCGTCCTTCATATAGGCCAATGCTTCCGCATAGGGCATGATGGCTTCGTTGAGGGCGAAGAAAGAGGACTGCAGGATGGTGTTGGTATGACGACCCATGCCGATTTCTTCGGCGATCCTGGTCGCATCGATGACGTAGAATTTCGCCTTCTTCTTCGCGAGTTGTTTCTTCACGCGGTTGGGCAGCATTTCTTCGATCGTTTCCGGATTGAAGGAGGTGTTCAACAAGAACGTGCCGCCCTTCTTCAGGTTGCGAAGCATATCATAGCGGATCAGATAGGAATCCAAGGAACAGGAAATGAAGTCCGCATCCTGGATATAGTAGGTCGAGTGGATCGGTGTTTTCCCGAAACGCAGGAACGAACGGGTCGCCCCGCCGGCTTTCTTCGAGTCGTAGGCGAAATAGGCCTGGGAATACAGATCGGTATGGTCCCCGATGATCTTGATGGCGTTCTTGTTGGCGGAAACCGTTCCGTCGGAACCCAATCCATAGAACAAGCAGGAAGTGTAGTTATGTTCGACTTCGAACGCTTCATCGACCGGCAACGATTTGAAGGTGACATCGTCGACGATGGAGATGGTGAATCCGTCAAACGGTTCGTCTTGTTTCAAATGGTCGAAGACGGCTTTGACATCGCGCGGTTGGGTATCCTTGCTGGATAGACCGTAGCGTCCGCCGACGATCGTCTTGATGTTCTTGTAACCGGCCAAAGCGGCGTAGACATCCAGGAACAAGGGTTCATGGGATCCCATTTCTTTGGTGCGGTCGAGGACGGCGATCGACGTGACCGTTTCAGGCAGGACGTCTTTCAGATGTTCGACCGAGAAAGGACGATACAGATGGACTTTAACCATCCCGACCTTCTCGCCTTTCGCATTCAACGCATCGATGACTTCCAACGCCGTCTCGGTGACGGAACCCATCGCGACGATCACACGGTTAGCATCCTTGGCACCGTAATAAACAAACGGGGCATAGTGGCGGCCGGTCAGGGCGCTGATTTTTTCCATATAGTTGACAACGATCGGAAGAACCTTGGCATAGTGGCCGTTCTGCGCTTCGCGGGCTTGGAAATAGACATCGTCGTTTTCCGCCCCTCCGCGGGTCACCGGATTGGTGTGCGGGTTTAGCGCATGGGCGCGGAACGCTTCCAACTGGTCTTGGTCGACCAAGGCCGCAAGATCGTTATAATCCATGACCTCGATCTTCTGAATTTCATGCGAAGTACGGAAACCGTCGAAAAAGTGAAGCATCGGGACGCTCGCCTTGATCGCGGTCAAATGCGCGACACCCGCGAGGTCCATCGCTTCTTGGACGGAATGCGAAGCGATCATGGGGACGCCGGTCTGGCGTACCGCGTAGATGTCCTGGTGGTCGCCGAAAATCGAGAGGGCGCGGGTCGCAAGCGAACGTGCGGATACGTGAAGTACCCCCGGCAGCAATTCCCCGACCCATTTGTAAATATTAGGAATCATCAGTAATAAACCTTGTGAAGCGGTGAAGGTCGAAGCGAGCGCCCCGCCTTGCAACGATCCGTGGACGGCGCCAGCGGCACCGGCTTCCGATTGCATCTCGACGACTTTCACAACAGCACCGAAGATGTTCTTGCGTCCTTGGGAAGCCCAAGCGTCGACCAATTCGGCCATCGTGGAAGACGGCGTGATCGGATAGATCCCGGCGACTTCGGTGAAGGCGTAGGCAACATGCGCGGTAGCGGTATTGCCATCCATCGTCATAAATTTCTTAGCCATGGTTGTCCTCCTATTTGTTATCTTAACCTTATATATTATACTCTGATTGTTTTTGATTTGTTACCCTTTTTTGTGCAAGTTGTGCCAATCAGGCGTCAAAAAGCCCGTTTTCACGGGCGAAATTCATACGATGATTTTCGTCCACTTCGCTTGTGCGAAGCGGTAACGGCTGACGAAGAAGCGCAACGCCTGATCCAGGACGACCCCGCTCCATGAACCTAGCAAGCCCAATCCCATCGAATAGGCCAGGAAATAACTTAAGGCCGGACGCAGGATGGTGACGCTGATCATCGAAAGCATGGCGACGAACTTGACGTCGCCCGCTCCGCGCAGAGAACCGACGGTGATGACCTGGGCGATCTGGAAAAGCACGATGACGCTTAGGATCAAAAGGATGTTCGCCCCCAACGCGATGATTTCGGGGTCGTTGGTGAAGAGATCCACCAAGAAGAAACGCGACAAGGAAATCCCGATCCCCAACAGGATCGCGATGAGCAGACCGATCCGTTGGCTGACTTTCCCGTAGACGATCGCAAGATCGGGGCGCTTCGCCCCCAGGCTTTGCCCGACCAGGGCGGAACAGGCGATCGACAGGCCGTCGCCCACCGAGAAGGTGATCGACATCACCTGCATGCAGATGTTGTGGGTCGCAAACGACATGGTCCCTAGGTTGGCGACCGACATGGCGTAAAGCATGAAACCGATCCGGATGAAGATTTGTTCGACCAAGGCGGACGATGAAATGTTCCAAACGGATTTCAAGACAGGAAGTTCGATCCGCCAATTGCGGTCGGGTTTCAAGGTCAGGAAGGAACCCTTTCGCAATACGCTGCGTAACGCAAGGACCAACGAGACGAAATTCCCAAGCGCCGTCGCCACGGCGGCACCCATGATCCCCCATTGCGGGAAGATCCAGATCCCGTTGATTAAGAGCCAGTTGAATAAGACGTTCACCAAATTCGCCGTGATGTTGGTGACCATCGAGATCTTCGTGTTCCCCGCCCCGCGTTGGGCGGCGGTGATCGTCAGTCCGATGCCATAAAAGAACTGACCGACCATGATGATCTTGAAATAGACGATCGCATCCTTCAAGTATTCGGGCGATGCACCCACGAAAGTCAGGAAGGGTTTCGCAAAGACGAATCCGATCGTACACGTCACAAGCGATAATAGGATGCTTAACAATAACGCATTGCGTAAAACCAGGTTCGCCCCGACGATGTCGTTGGCGCCTTTGCGGCGCGCCACGATGACGGTCGTCCCGATGTTCAGCGCGATGACCAGACTCATCAACAGGAACTTCGGTTGGGTCGCGATCCCGACGGAGGCGATGGCCCCCGATCCCAAACTTCCGACCATGACCATGTCGGCGGCGCCGATGAGGGCGATCAACACCGCCTCCATCGCACTCGGCCAAGCCATTTTGTAGGTGCGCAAATACACGTCTTTGGTTTTCGGGAGTTCCCCGTTACGGTGTTGGTGCGGCAGCAACCCTTCGACCGTAAACCATTTCTTTAGTAAGTTCATGTTCACCTCTTCGACCGTTTAATTTTAACACGATTTTAACAATCCCCGGATGAAAAAACGTACCAAAAGAAAAAGGCGGATGGTTTCCGCCTTGGGATTACTTTTCGTCGACGACTTGGAAGATGAAGAACTTCAGATAATAGGATTCATCCGCCGACCACAAGATGGGATGATCGGGCGCCTGCGTCCGGTATTCGACCTGGCGTAGACGCTTCTTCGCATCGCGCGCCGCATCCTGGATGCATTTCGCAAACAGATCGGGCGTGATGAAGTGTGAACAAGAACAGGTCGCCAGGAAGCCGCCGTCGCGGATGAGTTTCATCGCGCGCAGGTTGATTTCCTTGTACCCTTTCATCGCGTTCTTCACGGAAGCGCGGGACTTGGTGAAAGCCGGCGGATCGAGGATGACCACGTCGAACTTCTTGCGGTTCTGTTCGAGTTTCGGTAAGAGTTCGAAGACATCGTCGACGATGAATTCGACTTTATCTTCCAGATGGTTCAGTTTCGCGTTCTCATCGGCTTGGTTGATCGCCACATCCGATGCGTCGACCCCCAGGACGGATTTCGCCCCGGCGATCCCCGCGTTCAATGCGAAGGATCCGGTATGCGTGAAGCAGTCCAAGACGTCCGCGTCTTGACAGAATGCATGGATCGCCTTGCGGTTGAGTTTCTGGTCCAGGAAGAATCCGGTCTTTTGACCCTCTTCCACATCCACGATGTATTTCACGCCGTTCTCGACGATTTCGACCTTCGGATCAAACGTCTCCCCGATGTACCCCTTGACTCTTTCCAAGCCTTCCTGCATCCGCACTTTCGCATCGCTGCGTTCATAGACGCCGCGGATCGGCATGCCGATCTTGGCGCATTCTTCCTTCAACGTTTCGACGATCAGCAGTTTGAAGCGGTCGATGCCCAACGCCAACGACTGGACGACCAGGACATCGCTGAACTTGTCGACGACCAATCCCGGCAGGAAATCCGCTTCGCCGAAAATCAGTCGGCAACTGCCCATGTCGATGGTTTTTTGACGATAGTTGAATGCGTTCACGACGCGTTGTTTTATGAAAAGATCGTCGATCGGCTGGTCGGCTTTGCGACTCAACATCCTTACGATGATTTTGGATCCCGGATTGATGAAGCCCGTCCCTAACCCGAATCCGTTGGCGGCGAAAACGCGCACGAGATCCCCGGCGAGATATTCCCCTTCGATGCGTTCGACTTCGTTATCGAAAATCCACGCCCCGCCAGAACTGACTAAGCGACCTTCACCTTTTTTTAAATGTACATTTGCCATGGTATTCCTCCGACGATTCATTATCTCACACTTTGACCCACAAGCAAGGAAATTCGATGTTCAGCGGGTTTTCACCCGATTTAGGGTAGGTAATGTTCGAAGATGACGGTATCGCATTGCTTCTTGATTTTCTTGTGTTGCCCCTTCGATCCGATCGCCCAGAGCGCGCCAAACGCGCCCAACAGGCGGTTCACCTGATAGGTCGGGCAATAGCGATAACGGACATCGTAGCTTTGATAGTCGGGACGAATGAGGCAATTCATGAGGGACAGACTCAGGATCACCCGGTTCTTGAATTTGATTTTCTTGTTTCTCATCGCATATTCGACGATGATCCCGCGCAGGATCGTCGGGTGTTTCTTCTTCAATTCATAGAGGACATAGGGATCGAAGGAACAGATCGAATACTCCCCGTGATAATCTTCAAGCAGTCCGACGATGCGTTCTACGACCAGAGAAACCCGCTTCGTCGTTTTGATTTCGATCCATAACGGAACCTTCCCGTCCACGAGCTTAAGGGCCTCGGCGAAGGTCGGGATCGTCTCTTCGGTATCCCTCAAACGCAGCGGCTTGATCTCCTCGCTTTTCATCGTCTCAAGGATCCCGTCGACCCCGCACATCCGTTTCAACCCGTCGTCATGGAAGACAAACGGCACCAGATCCGCGCTGCATTGGACATCCAGCTCGATCGCGACCCGGTGGTCGACGGCGCTTTGAAACGCCGCCAGACTGTTTTCGGGGACGCGTTGGTCTTTCGAATACAGTCCGCGATGCGCGACGGGAATCCGCATGAACTCAAGCGGGCGGACCCGTTTGGAATCGATCCTGACCGAAAAGACATAGACGAAAAGCAAGACACCGATGAAAATCATCGTTTCCATATCAGGCCGGTTGTTTCATGTAGGCCAGCACCAAATCATGGGTCGCCTGCAGGGCGTCCAGATGCGTCCTCTCCATCCCGTGGCTGGCGCCGACGCCCGGACCGATCAATGCGCCGCGCAGGTTGTTTCCACCACGTAAAGCCGCGCTGACGTCGGATCCGTAGAACGGGTAGATATCCACGACGGCGCGGATGTTTTCCTGTTTGGCCAGATTGGATAAATGCGTCGTCATCGCATAGTCGTAGGGTCCGCTGGAATCCTTCGCACAGATCGAGACATCCCGTTCACTACAGGCCAGATCCAAGCCGATGCACCCCATGTCGACCGCGATCATCTCCGTGATGTCCGGGTTGACCCAGGAATTCCCGTGCCCCGTTTCTTCATAGACGGTGAGGATGATTTCGGTATTGTATTTCGGTTTGGTTTTCGTCGCCGACAGCTCGTTCAAAACCCCCATCAAGACCGCGACGCTGGCCTTGTCGTCGAGGAACCGCGACTTCACGAAACCGGAGGAGGTGACCTGGGTCTTCGTGTCGATCGCGATGAAATCCCCGTTGGCGATCCCTAATTTCTCCGTATCCGCCTTGCATGTTACGACTTCATCCAGACGGATTTCCATCGTTTCTTCACTGCGAACCGAACTCCCCGCATCCTTGAACACATGCGAGGCCGGTGAATTGGACAAAATCGTCCCGGTATAGGTTTTCCCTTGACGGGTGTGGATCGTACAGTATTCCCCGTCCAAGGTCGCCATCTGAGGGCCTCCGACCAAGGTGAAGGCGAGGTTCCCGTTGCCTTTGATGGATCGGACCATCAAGCCCAGGGTGTCGGTATGCGCGCAAAACCCGATCGTCTTCAAGGCATCCATCCCCTCGACGAAGATGCGCAGGTTCCCCTTCGGGCTGACTTCGGTGCGATAACCCATTTTTTCCGCTTCCTCTCTCAAGAAACGGATGGCGGTGTCGGTATATCCGGTCGGGGACGGGATGTTGAGTAGGTCGACGAGGAACGTGGCGGTATAGGAAGTTTGTTTCATGGTTTCTCCTTGTGGATGCATTGCATGCAAGTCAATGTCTTTATAGATCGGGAACCCGATCCTGATTCTTTTATTATACCCATTGCGTTTTCATACGTCATTCCTTTTTCGGGTTTCAATCGAAAAAGACCGGGATTTCCGGTCTCTTGTCTATTTCACCGCAAGCTCCACGACGCGGTATGCCCCGTGGTAGACGTGGTTACGATGGTTTTTAAGGATGCATTCGTTCATCAGGGTGAGCAGGCTCGGTTGATCAAGCAAGCTTTCCATCATTTGGTTCGCCAGTTCGGGGGTTTCGCATTCCAAGGTCCCGTCACCGATCTCGCTCGCATGGATCGCCCCCCAGGCTTCATGTCCGCCGACCCGTTTCACGAAAAGCTTCGGAATCGGATAGAAAGCCAGCTCGCTGGGTTTGGTGACCAGGATGTCGCTGGACCGCATCAAGAGGTTGGTGGAATAGACCGCCGCATAGATGTCTTGGTTGAAGAAGACATGGATGCCTTGTACCTCGTGGTCCAAGGCTTCGACTGCGAATACCTGCGACTTTTCCCATTGGTCGAAGTGCAAGACCGCGATGTCTTTGAGTCCGGGCACTTTCTGTGCCAAGGTGTCCCAGACGTTGCGGTGATCCCCGATGTTGAGATAGAGCGTAACTTTGTTCGATTTGACTTTATCCATCAACGGACGGATCATCGCCGCATAGAACTCACCCTGCGCCCCGGCACCGCCGACGGTCATCAAGATGCGTTTGGAACTTCCGCTTTCGATGCGCTGTATGCGTCGCGCCGTATCGGCGTCCAACTGTTCGACCAGTTCATGATCGATGTAGTGTCCCGTATACACCAAGTCGTCTTCCCCCATGGGGTGAAGGATCGATGATCCGCTCATCCCTTTGAGTGTTTTATATCCGATGTAGGAAGACGGGGTTTGGACCGTATGGACGCTTCCTTCCGAGAGATGCAAGGCCATCGGCCAGTTGTCGGGGATGGCGTTGACCACATGCGTCAATCCCGCGTGGATCGCCGCCTGGGCCGGCCAGACATGGGTCGCCACGAACGGGATGTCCTTGGGGAGGTCGAGGTAGATCGGGGTCATCAGTTCAGCCATCTTTTGATCGGAGGAATTGTAACTCAGTTTCTTGAACCCTTCATAGTTCAAGGGTTCCCAATAGAACCGGTTGAACAAGGGATACTTCTGCGACCACCGCGACCCCATCGAATACAAGCCGTTCAAATGGGCGATGATCTTCCCTCCGGTGGTTTCTTTAAACGAGGGCAGGTCGAACCAGTACGGGGTATACCCCATGGCGCGGGCGCAGGATGCGATGGCCATGGAAATCCGATAGTGCCCGTAGCCCATTCGGATGTTTCCGACGATCAACGGCTTCGGCGACGAAATCGTCAGTTCCTTGTCCGATGCGACCAGGTTCATCACGTTGAAATAGGGATGCAGGACCGTGTTTTCGACCTCCGCGAGATGATAGACCGTAGTGCGGTCGTCTCCGAACTTCTTGGTCAGTTTCGCGGCGTTCTTCTCGGCTTTTTTGATGACGGAATCCGACATCAGGTTTTGATAGATCGTGGTATGTTTCATTCCATGTCCTCCTTGATGCTTTCAAACGGTGCAAGCACCCGTTTCGATCCGATCGTTTTCGGTCGGGTCGTCAAGTTCAAATGATAGGTCCCGTCGTTTTCGGTTTCGACACGCACTACCCCTTGCGTGATTGTGGTCGATGTGACGATTGGTTTGGGTTGATTCATCACGGATCGGTACTGATTGCGCTGAAGCGGGGTGTAGAGGGAAAGGTCGTCGGAAGTGAACAGGAGGCTTCCAAAGAGCCAGTTCGAAAGGGCCAGGGTCTTCTTCTGGTGCGGGGTCAGCGAGAGGTTGGTATCGCGCAACAGGAACACGTCGGGGTCGTTGGTGAACGCCCGGCCGTCAAGATGCCTGCGACCGATCGAACTTCCGATCGCATGATGGGTCGAAATCCGCTCGCGATGGAAAAGGCGCATGTAGGATTTGTCGTCCCAGTCCAAGCCGACGTCGCAGCCGATCCGGCAGAAATCCACCAGACCGAAACTTGAGGCCAACGGAACGCCGCACCCCAGGATGTATTTCTCCTTGACGCAGTCCCTCACGAATAGCATCGCTTCCGCCATGAGTTGTCCGCGGGATTTATTGTTGCGAGGAAGCATGCAGGCGGCATAGAGGAAATCCAGCTTCACCATGTCGTAGCCCCAGTCGTTCAACACCACATCGAAAACCGCTCTCAAATGGTCCCTTACTTCCGGGTTGTCCAGATCCAAGGCATAGAATCCGCTCCAATTGCTTCCGCCGCAAACGAATTCCCCTTTGTCGTCTTTGATGAACCATTCCGGATGATCGCGGAAAATCCGCGACTTCGTCTCGGCCACGAAAGGCGCCAGCCAAATCCCGGCCTTCATCCCCAACGCATGGATCTTGTCCGCGATCGGCTTCATCCCCTGGCTGAACTTCGCAGGATCGACACTTAACCAATCCCCGATCGCGGTTTGATAACCATCGTCGATCTGAAAGAAATCGATGCGGTTTTGATCATTGAAATTCGCCAAGTTCTTCTCGATGATCGTCTCTGAAATGTTTTGGTAGTAATTGTACCAGCTGGTCCAGCCGGTCGCATGGCTCATCCGGGGAGGGTTGATCCCCAGAAGTTGAAAATAAGCGTCATAGACTTCATCGCTTGTCCCGTCCAGACATACCAGATCCAACACGCAGCTTTCATCCTTCATGACACATCCGGCGTTGTCTTTCGAGAACACCCACTGCGCTTTGTCGTGGAAATACTCGAGGATCGTAAATCCGTCTTTTTCGTTCAACGACCCGAAAAATGTTTTTTGCAGGTCGGATCCGATCGTCGCGAAGCTGAATCCATGGAAATGCCCTTTACGATGCGAGAACGGCCGGACCACGGTATCGCCGTAACGGTCGAATTTATACTTTTTAACCAAAGGTTTCGCAAGCCAAGAAAGATGGGGCATCGTATCGTTGACGCACCACTCGCGACTATCCGTCCAGGACTGATAGCCATTGAAGAAGAGCGGATCGTTTGAATCCACAACCATCTTAAGATCACAGCGGACCTCTTCGATTTTGATCGGGACAAGAGGATGAAGGATGAGTCGCATGCGGGTTCCGCAAGCGACTTGGGTGATCACCCACTCGGATCGTACATGCGTCGATTTCTGCCCGGGTTGGATCGAGAACGCTGCGCCTTGTACGTCGAAACGGACGGTGCAGACGCTCTGCGCCCAATCCACCTTACTTCGACGGAGCGTCATCGCTGATCCCGCGCAAGACGGCGGCTTCGTCATACCCCAACAAAAGGAGCATTCCGATGAAACAGAACACGGCGGCCGCGACGGCGGTCAAACGGATTCCGAATTCGTTGGATCCGTTGCGTTCGATTAACAGAAGCGCGCTGATGATCAGCATCGAAATCATCTGTCCCATCTTCGACATGAAGGTGCGGGTTCCGAAGAACATGGCTTCGCGTCGTACCCCGGTCGTACGGGCGTCGAACTCCGCGATGTCCGCGATGACGGCGTTGGGCAGGATGCCGAAGATCGCCATCGGGATGCTACCCAATCCGACCAAAATGAAGGCCTGGGTCATCGAGACGACGGGCAAGGTTCCCAAGAAAGCACCGAAGACATAGGTCAGGATGAACAAGAGGAAGGCGGAAAGCAAGAGTTTCTTCTTACCGTATTTTCGTGAAACCAAATTGACCGGGACATAGAAGAGGAAGGACCCCAAGCCCAGGATGATCAACAAGGTGCCGGTCGTCTCTTCGGGGAGGTTGAGCAGAATGGTGACGTAGTAAATCAATGCGCTCTGAAAGACGGTGACCGCGACCCAATACACCAGGTCCGATGCGACGAACAAGGTGAAATGCTTGTTTCGAAACGTCGCCTTCATCGAATCGACCATCTTGACATCGGACGGTGTCGATACACAATAACGTTTTTCATCGATCGCCAATACCGGGATGTAGAGGAAGACCAAGGCGATGAGGGAAAGGATCGTGAACGCCAGACGCATCGCGGCGACCTTTTCCATGCCGCTTCCTTCAAACATCGTCCAAAGGAGCGGAGCCTGCGAAGCCACCGCGAAGCCCAGAAACCACGTGATGGAGATGAAGGTGGAAAGATTCAACCGTTCTTGCGGCGTATGCCCGAGTTCGGACATCAAGGCGAAGAACGGGGTGACATACATCGTCAAGAAGAGATAGAAGAGAAGCAAATTGACGGTCAGCACGATCGCGTTGAGCCAACTGACCCCCGCGGTCGGATGATAAAAGACAAGCACGGTGAACAGGGCGAAAGGAACCGCGGATTTCTGCATGAACGAGATCCGTCTCCCCTTCTTCGATTTGCTTCGGTCGCTTAAGGTGGCGATCCAAGGATCCGTGATGGCGTCGAAGAAGCGACCCAGCATCATGATCAATCCGATGATGGTTAGAAATCCAAAGAAACTAACTTGCGGGATACTTACCGGAATACCGGAAATATCAGTCGGGATATAGTAGAAAATCAGATAGGTCCCCACCAGACCCGACAACAACGACCAACCGAACTGCCCCAACGAATAGGCGATCTGCTTCGACAACGGTAACTTTTCTTTCATGTTTCCTCCTGGATAAAGTTATTTATTCCGGATAAAACCGCAAACCATCTCGATGACGAGCCGGATTTGCGCTTCCCCCGTGACTTCCGAATCACTGCGTACGATTTCACCACGCAAGACGAACTTCTGGATGATGCTCATCAAGGTATGCATGCTGGTCATATAGAAGAGTTCGACATTGAAATCATGACGGATGGTTCCGTCGGATTTCCCCTTTTCAATCGCTTGGTAGATCGGTTCTTTCAAGGTACGAAGGATGTCTTCGACTTCATCCAGTTGATCAAAGCCGACCGACTCGTTATGCACCAGATTATCGAACTGTTCCAGGAAGCGAAAAACTTCCGGGGTCTTTTGGAAATGGTAGAGGAAGATTTCAAGTAGTTGTTGGAACTGCGTGATGCCATCCATGTCGTCGTACCCTCGCGGAAGGTAGATCGGCAACTGCATGAACTCACGTTTCCATAGCGTCGCCGCACAATCGATCGCAAGCTGTTTCTTGGTCGGGAAGTAGCGGAACAACGTCGCGATCCCGACCTCGCTGGCATCGGCGACATCCTTCATCGTGGCTTGGTCCAAGCCCTTCAGCATAAAGACATCCAAGGCACATTGAAGGATATGTTCCCTGCGTTCTTCTTTTCTTTCTTCCCTTTCGGATTGCCGGATTTCCTGTAGTTTCATGTTCCCTCCGAATATGATAGTCATACTATCACTATGATACCTATTATATCACTGAAAGCGCTATCCGCAAGGGGTCTTCCATGTTTTCCCTAACTTTTTTTACCATAGCAAGTAGATTCATCATCGATTCATCGGTTCTTGTGAAGAAGTATCGCTTCACTTCATCGCTTGTTTCGATCCTTCGACCCGCCTGTTTGAAACACGGCTTCATTTCGCGTTTTTGCGTTGAAATGAATGCATGTGTATGCTACAATAATGGAGCGCAAAACCTAGGGGTATAGTTCAAAGGTAGAACAGTGGTCTCCAAAACCATCGATGTGGGTTCAATTCCTACTACCCCTGCCAGACGTAAACAAAGCCCGTTCAAACGGGCTTTTACTATATCTTGACATACGATAATCATAGTCCCAAACACATGAATGAGCATGATACCATGAAAAAACAATTTCCTTGGAGTGTTTCAAACTAAATTTTGTATCATCACTTCATCTTGGCTTCTTTGAAAGAATAGAATCTTAGTAGTTTTCTATGTATCATGGAAACAATACTTTCATAATGCAGAGTAAATTAGCCGCACCCAATTACACTTAAGTGGTGGAAGTAGTCCCCATTCAATTATTGGCCGAACTTGATTTATTATCATCTCCGCTACCCCGATTCTGGATCTGGTCAATATATCATATCGAAATGTATCTTGACCCATTCGATTATAACCAAACATCGGTGTCTTTAAACTCTCTTCAGTTGCTCGTTCCGGTCATGCAAATAAATAAACATCCTTGGATGTCCCACCTAAACGAGACACCCAAGGATATTAAAGTCAATATCAAACGGAGAAAGAAGGGCTAAAACCCCTGGTGCACATATTCATGATCTGAACCTTCCAATGGTTGATTTTTTGATACTTTCGATTACCTTGTTTTAATTGATTAATTTCACTAAAGACCTCGTAGAATCCATGTCCATTCCCGTTTTATTCTTTAGTAGTATACCAAATATGTTATCTAAACGTATTTCGAATACCATTTTAACACCCGCAAAGCACGCAACGTATTCCATCGACTCGGTTGCCCTTCCACTTCATCCCATGGTATAAGCATTTTACCTCCATGAAGTCGCTCCAATGGCCAACGTCCATCCAGCCTCCTCTTTGATTGCAGGAGTTTGATTGCTTCTTCAACACGGATATCCGGCTCAACTCCTGCCTTGCGCAAATAATCCAATCCTCGAAGAACATCATAATGCCACCATGGTGGGAAAGCTAAATCGGTGAAAGATTCGCTCCCCCTTCGGTCGACTTGAAGAAGCTCTCCTGTTGATTTGCGTCGCATCAGATGTCTTTCAAGAAAATACTCTTGACCCTTTAATCGGGCTTCCGTAACTTCGGGTCGTTTTCCGAATGTTTTTTCATATTGGAGCAAAGCTTCGAGGACACAGATTGTAGTATTGAAGGAAGACCGTGTAGAGCCATACTCGATTTCACAATTCCACCCGCCATCAGCCAGTTGATCTCTAAGCAAACGATCCATAATCCATTCAACATCCTGACCAAAATAAGCTCCCCCCACGACCACTTGACCATTAATACAAGGTTCAACTTCACCCAGAAAATAGGGATTGCCTACATGATCGAACCCATGCCATTCACCATCCCGATCCCAACCACGCCAATGGACCTGCTCTTTAACCTTTTGGATTGCTTTCTTTACCGCATGGTTATTTTGATCCACACCTAACTCCTGGAGTAGCCACAAGGCATGCATTGTCGAGTCCAGAGTAGGATTCCATGCCTCTCCAGCCCAGGTGCCATCCTCTCGCTGTGAAGCTAACAAATTGGCACCATAGCCTTCCACAGAGACACGGCTTCTCACTGCAGCCACATCAGGCTCCGGTGCATCCATTAGATCCCTCATCACCTGCCATTTGATCGATGGATCTGAATCCAGTAACCAGCTCATTACCTCTTCCTGAATCATCTTCTCCTTTACCTCCTGTTCGATAGCGTCTTATAAATTAACTAATGTGAAACTAGATCGTTCAGTAGATGACTGAAAAGATTATGGGAAAATCTTCGCAGTCAATTATGATACGGTTAATCAGACCGCAAACAATGGTCAGAATCGGGTTTTTGGATAGGTTTCTATAAGAATCCAGTGGCAAAAGACCCACCGATACTGCTTGTATGCCACTACCCTTCTTCGTTTGATTTCAATCGGAATCGAATACCCTAAGTTTGAGCGCTTCAATCTTGATAAAGCGTTGTTTTCACTGCTAAAATTAAACCCAACCACCCGGGTTCTTATTCCTTAGTTGAAAGTTGAGATAAACGACTCAATGTCATCGTTGCCTGAGTGTCCGGCTGACGACTTAATCAACACACCATCCGAACCGATATAGACTGAGGTCGGGACGGAAATGGCTCCCAATTTTCTCGCAAACTTCGCATTCACATCAAACAATACGACGATGTTTGAATAATTTTCGAGTGCAAACCATTCCTTAAACCCTTCGATGCTCTTCTCGCCATTCGCACCCGGGGTGACCACGGCATAGGCGATATAATCACGTTCTTTCGCGAAGAGTTCATCCAGTTCCGGCATTCCGCGATTGCAGATCGAACACCATGAGGCAAAGAACTTCAGATATACTTTTTCGCCTTTAAGGTCTGACAATTTGACTGTGTTTCCTTGATAATCCAAAAATTCGAAGTTCGCCGCCAATTCGCCTTCGTTCACTAATACGACATCTTCACCTCCATTATCCTCATCGTCTGGATCCGCCTTAACGGTCGAGCATCCAACCAAGAAAAGTGAGAATAATAGTATCGTCAATACCAATTTAGAACGTTTCATCTGTTCGCCTCCTAGCTGAACGTCGCCACGAACCATGCCGTGATCGATCCGATTTGATTGGTCATCAATAGAAATCCCATGAAAATGATCACGATCCCGCCAACCACTTTGATTTTGCCCATGTATTTGTAGATGCCTTTGATTTTAACAAGCAGGAATTCGCTGAAAATCGCGACGAGTAAGAAAGGGATCATGAGTCCAAGTGAATAGATGGCCATCAAGAATCCACCATAGAAAACGCTGCTTTCGGTTGCGGACAATCCCAATACCGCAGCCAGAACCGGACCGACACAAGGGGTCCATCCGAAACTGAAGGTGAGTCCCAACAAGTAGGAACCGAAGTAATCGGCTTTCCCTGCGCGCTTTAGGTTCAATTTTCGCTCACCCATGAGGAATCTGAGGTTGATCAGTCCCGTCTGGTGGATGCCGAGGATGATCACGATGACCCCGCAGGCGATCAAAAACCAGTCACCGTAGAAAATCGCCCCCAGTGCGCCGGCACCGAATCCGAGGATGATGAACACCGTTGAAAGACCGGCCACGAACAACATCGCCTTGATCATCGGGCGGCTGAATAACCTTCGCTTCGTTATACCGAGATCTTCGTCCGCGAAATAGGCTAGGTACATCGGGATGACGGGGATAATGCACGGGGATAGGAAAGACAAAACGCCTGCCGTGAAAACGGTAGAGGCAAACAAGAGATCGTTCATGGTATCACCTACTTAAGTTATTCAGATAATAGCATAAAAAAGTTGCCTTCCCTATGGTTTTGACCGAAACCAAAACCATTCATGCGCAACCATGATATCCGATATTTATCGATGAAAACGTTGTCAAGAACGGATACACTCAAGTAGTTAACCATGATGAAACAGTTAAATTATTATCCTAGAATATAAGGGTCATCCGCTTACATCTCTGAACTTATTGTTTCACAAATAACTCTATTTAATACGTTTGGGAATGTGTCCTCTTTTGGTAAGGAATCCGGACTTTTCTATTGCAAATCAATTCATCTGGCTAATCAATCCCACAGAGACTATTTTATTGAATCATCGTTGCAAGATTGTTTCTAGTAGAACCGTTTATTCTTCGGAGTAATTGGTTGAGCCGAGTGCTTTCGTCAACATCGGCTCCGATCGCCACAGAAACGACACCCCTAAACCATAACTGGGCGCTTGTCCGATGAACTCAAATGAAGGTGCAACGAAGAGAACGCGATGTTCATAGCGGGCGCTTGCTTCGGAAATCGTGACGTCGCCCTGCATCCGTCCTTCAACATAAACCGTGAAGCTTCGAAGCGATGACATCGCACCTGAAGTTGTGCCCGATCGGCGCAACGGCGCGTCGCAGGCAATTTCCGAACCGAAGTTTGAAGCCGTGATGGAGATGACGTCTTCGATGTAGGTTTCATTCCCTTGAGAGGAGGTATATTCAAGAGCACATGACGAATCCGTGATGGTATAGTGTACGCGGGAACCGTTTCCGGCAAGCATAACGGAAATCCTGTCGGTTGATTGAAATAAAGGGGTTTTGTTCCATACCCCGTAATATCTCACCTTATAACTCGTCGTATCCGTGACCGGGTCGTAGGAATATGCTGTTTCCATGAGCGAACCTGTAAGTGTCGCAAGAGATCGCACCTTGAACCCATTCAAAAGAAAAAGCGACGGGGTAACTTCATGACCTACCTCACTCTGAGATACGGAGCGAAGCCGTTTATCATTATCCGAGATTCCCACAATGAAGTTCGCAACGCTTTCAATACGTTTCCGATAGTCTTCCTTATTCTGAATAGACGTCATGAGTCCGTATGAAATCGACGACGACACGATGGTCACAACGACGGAGATCCACAGAATATTGCGTAATTTTTTCATACTTTCCCCCAGCTTGAATGATATGCCGTGGTGAAACGTCGTTTCACGTTATTTTAACGATATCATATCGTAGAAGCGTCCACAAGCAACGCATAACATGAATTTAGCGAATACTCTTACAATCCCGGATGAACCTTTGGAACTTGCCAATGATGTCGGTCGTCGTTTTTCACATAACACGGTTTGTTTCTCCGTAGGATGGATTTACTTTGTGATATAATTTCGATATTGAATATATCCATAAAGGTGCCCCTATGAAAGATCTCTTCATCGTTGCGATCATCGGTTATTGTTTCGGGAATATCCAGACATCGTATTGGTTGGCCAGGATCGTGAAGAAGGTGGATATCCGGACGTTGGGAAAAGGCAATGCCGGGGCTTCCAACACCTTCGAGTCCCTGGGCTGGAAATACGGTGTCTTTGTTGCTTTTGTGGATGTATTGAAGGGCTTGCTTTCCATCTTGTTGGTCAAGTATCTGTATCAGGTCGGATTGAATCCGCAAGGGGCGTTTCTGCTCTATCTTAACGGGTATTGCGTCATCCTCGGCCATATCTTCCCCTTCTACATGAATTTCAAGGGCGGGAAAGGAACCGCTTCTCTGATCGGATTGATGATGGGATTGAATGTGTGGTTCGGTTTGGCGGGGATCGCCGTGATGGTCGTCGTCACTTTGGCGACCCAGTATGTCGCCGTGGGCACCGCCGTCTTGGTCACGTTCGTGGTCGTCGTCACGGTTTGGATGGGTTGGGGTGCGGGTGCGATCACCCTTTCCTTGATGGGGGCCGCCTTGAGCCTTTACCTCCATCTACCGAATTATCGCCGCATCGCCAAAGGCGAAGAATCGAAGTTGTTTGCCGTACTTAAGAAGAAATCAATCAAAGGGGAAAACCAATGAATCCACTACCACGTTCGACACCGGAAGCAGAAGGTTTGACTTCCATCCAAATCAACAACTTCATCGCGGACATCGCGGAGATGGGCAAAGCCGGGATCTCCCAGGAAGTCCACTCCTACATGATCCTGCGCCACGGTAAAGTCGTCGGCGAAGGGAGTTTCGCGCCGTATCAGATCGAAACGCCGCATGTCTTGTTCAGCGTCAGTAAATCCTTTACGTCCATGGCGATCGGCATCGCACAGGCGGAGGGGTTGCTTCATGTGGATGATCTTGTGAGTCGTTACTTGTCCGAGGACTTTCCGAAGGAAGTCTCACCTTATCTTGCGAAACTGACCTTGCGTCATTGTTTGACGATGGCGACGGGACACCAGACCGACTCGCTGGATGCGATCCGAGGATCGACGAAACGTTGGGTCAAAGCCGTCCTGAAACATCCCTTCGACCATGAACCGGGAACCCGCTTCATCTACAACACCGGGGCGACCTACCTGTTATCCGCCGTCATTCAGAAAATCACGGGGATCACCTTGCTTGAGTATCTGAAGCCGAGATTGTTTGAGCCGCTGGGGATCACGGAAGCCAAATGGCAACTGAGTCCGGAAGGGATCAGCACCGGTGGTTTCGGTTTATCCGTCAGCGTCGAATCGATCGCGAAACTCGGTCAATTGTTGCTTCAAAACGGGGTTTGGGAGGGTCGGCAACTGATCGATCCGAAGTGGATCGCGGACGCTACGTCCAAACAAATCGAAAACGGGGATGATCCCGAAAACGATTGGACCCAAGGCTATGGGTATCAATTCTGGCGTTGTACCTTCGACGCCTATCGGGCGGACGGGGCGTTCGGGCAATTCATCGTGGTCCTTCCCAAAGAAGACATGGTGGTCGCGATCAACTCGGGCGCGGACGACATGGGGTTGATCCTGAAGAAAGTCTGGAAGCATCTGCTTCCAAACCAAGCGACCGAACCGGTTCTTCCTGCGGTTGAATGTTCCTATCCTCCGCAAGTCGGGATGGGTTTCGACCATGGAATCAATCTTGATGGATCGACATTTGATTTGAAACGTCCCCATCCGCTTTTCAGCCAAGTGACATTCAATGCCGTGGATGATCGGAATCTCGAGTTGGTCATCACCAAAGACGGGTGTACCCAACCGCTTCGGGTCGGATACGGACAATGGATCACCCAATTGATCCAGACCGGGGAAGACATCGAACGTTTAGCGGTGAGCGGGGCGTGGACGAAGGAGAACGAACTGACGGTGTTGGTGCGTTATATCGAAACGCCCTACGTGGGTCGGATGACCTTCACGTTCAAGAAAGATACGTTCGCATTGGACCACTACTGGAACGTGGTGTTCTGGGAAAGAAAGCTCACGCATTACACCGGTAAGAAAATCTAGCGAAGAAAAGCCAGTCGATTCGGGCTGGCTTTTTAGTCGATGACATCCGCGATATTATCATACCCTCTGGATTCCCAATACCCCTGATAGTTCATGTCGGATGAGAGTTCGATTTCATTTACCCAACGCGCCCACTTGTAACCCAATTTATCTTCCGCCACGACCATGAAAGGATACCCCATCTCGGGTGGAAGGTCGATGCCGTTGGCTTTATAGGCGAGGATCAATTTCTTTTCTTTGATGACGGAATAGGGAAGCGAGGTCGTATATCCGTCGGTCGCATGGAAAATGACGATCGTAGCGCTTGAAACGGGACCGGCCATTTCGATCAACTCCTGAAGCAAGACGCCTTCCCACAAGATCCGTGCACTCCATCCTTCGACGCAGTTCAACGTAATCATGCGCTGATACAGGTCGAGTTCAAGGACTTCATCATAGGTTAAGCTTTGCGGGTTCGCCACCAAGCCGGTGATGGTCAAACGATAGGTCGCGAGATCCACCGTTTGGACGCCGTTGATCGAATTATCACGCGGTCCGACGGCAGGACTGAGGATCTTTCCTTGATATTCCATGACTTCCCCTTCACGAAAACGAGCCAAAGAGGCGGAAGAATGCGTATCCGGATCATCGTCGATCTTGGTCGAACACGCACTGAGAAACAACATAGCGACGATACCAATCATCAGCGATCTCTTTTTCATGGGTTCACCTAGTAATGGTCTTTCTCTACCTTGATTATACGCCATATGGGGTCAAACAGAAAAAAAAGAACGCGATGCGTTCGATTTTTAGGAATGGATACGGGCTTAACCGCAACTGAAGCATGACATACTGCGTCAGCGCTTGCTGCGCTGACTTAAGGTGATGATGACGACGGCGGTGAGGATGATCAGTGCCGAAACCAAGGCCGTGCCTTGCAAGGTTTCCTTTCCGATCCACCAGCCAAGGAAGACGGCGACGATGGGATTCACAAACGCATAGGTCGAAACCCAGGTCGGGTTGACATTCTTCATCAACCAGATGTACGAAGTGTAGGCGACGACGGAGCCGAAGAAGATCAGATAGCCCATCGCAAGCACGGCGTTGAAATCGAGGGCGTTGAAATCGACCAAGACCCATTCGTTTCGAAGGGTCGCGAAGAGGAGAAGCAAAACACCGCCGGTAATCATTTGGGTCGAGACGTTGTTGAACGGCGAAGCGGGGAGTTTGGCGAGCCGGGAGTATAAGGAACCGGCGGACCACGACAAGGAAGCGAGTAAAAGGGCAAGTAGACCGATGATATCGAAAGTGTCGACGCCGCCGCCCGAGGACTTCATCACCAACAAGGCGATTCCGAAGATCCCCAGGATGACCCCGGACATCTGTTGGATCGAGGGTTGTTTCCGCTCGCCGAAACGCCAGTTCATCAGCGTGATCCATAGCGGGACGGATGCGACCATCAGACTGGCGATGGCGGAAGGGACGCGTTGTTCTGCCCATGCGACCAAGCCATTACCGATCAAAAGCAAAAGAATACCGACGATCGCGGCGTTCTTGATTTCATCGAGTTTAGGAAAAGGATCTTTGCGAACTCGCGCGATGGCGAAGAGGATGAGTCCGGCGCTCAAATGTCGGATCCCGGCCATGATGGCCGGCGTAAAGGAAACCAGGGCGATCTTCATCCCCAGATACGTCCCTCCCCAGAAAACATAGACCGCAATCATCGCCAGAACAATCAACACCGGTTTTTTCATCGTTGCTTCCCTCCAAAAACTTTTTGACATTATATCACGGAAGAGTTGAAAAAAACTCCTTGCGGAGTTAAAGTTTTGCGACAAGGAGTTTCTCGACCGCATTGGCGGTGTCTTCGCACCGATCCAATACGTCTTCCATACGCTGATAGATTTCCTTCTTCTTGATCACGGTGATGTAATCCAAGTCGCTGGTGAAGAGTTCGCGCATGCTTTCCATGTAGTTGCGGTCGGCGATTTCTTCCAAATCGTTGATTTCTTCGATCAACGCATTCATCTTCTTTAAATCCAACTTCTTGAAATTACGTAGACAGATCATCAGTTCCAGCAACTTTCGGCAAGCTTGTACCGTCGTATCGATGAAACGGTCGAAATATCGGTCGCTCTCCGTAATGTTCAGCATGTAGCAATGCGCCGCGACATAGTCGATGTGGTCGGTGACGTTCTCGATGGCTTTGAGGATGTCGATGAGGTCGGATTGATCAATCGGCGTGATGAACGCTTCTTCAAGCGTTCTTAAGGAAACATGGACATGTTTGTCCCCTTCATGTTCGATTTCCTTGATTTTACGTAGTTCATCGATGTTGATGATTGAGTCGGCGAACGCCACCTGCAGTGCCTGGGCGGCACGAAGCGTGATTTCCGCCCCGTCGGTGAACATCTTGAAATAATCGATGTCGGAGGGAATCATGACGTGTTTGAGTTGTGTCAGGAAGTTGTTCATAGGTACCTCTCTAGATCAGAATGGATCGGATGACCGATGCGAAGATGAATCCAAGCGCCATGCATGCCGGAAACGTCAAGATCCAGGCCAAACCCATCTCTTTGGCGATGTCCCAATCGACTTTATCGATCCCCTGCGATGCCCCAGCGCCCATCATGGCGGTCGCTTTCGTATTGGTGGTGCTCAGCGGGATACCGAATTTCGTCGCTGCCAACATACTGAACGATGCGACGATTTCCGCCGAGAACCCTTGGTATTTTTCAAGCCGGACCATGTCCAAGCCCATCGTCTTGATGATGCGATACCCGCCGATGGAGGTTCCGATGGCCATGATCAGCGAACAGAGCACCATGATCCAAAGCGGGATGGTCATCTTCCCTTCGATCGCGGGATACACGCCTCCGACCACCAACGCCAGATACATGACACCCATGAACTTCTGACCGTCCTGCGCCCCGTGCGTATAGGCCATCAACATCGCGCTGACGATTTGACCCTTGGAGAAGAATCGGTTCGCGCTGCGCCTTCGTGCACGAAGCGACAAGAACCTTACCAGTTTCGTCCCGTAGAGCCCGAAGACGAACCCGACGACCGATGAAATAAACAAACCCCAAAACACTTTCTCGATGGAATCCCAATTGAAAGCGTCGAACCCGTTGAGCGAAATCCCGGCACCCATCAGTCCGGCGATTAGGGCGTGGCTTTCGCTGGTCGGGATGCCGAAACGCCATGCGGAGACGGACCACAGGACGATCGCCAACTGGGCGGACGCCAACGTGATCAATCCGGCGGTACCGCTATCGATCGAAACGATGCTTGCGGTGGTCATGGCCACCGCCGTTCCGGTGAGGAAAACACCGAGGAAATTGAAAATCGCTCCGAGAAAGATCGCAAGTCGCGGATGGAGGACCCGGGTCGATACGACCGTCGCGATCGCGTTGGGCGCATCCGTCCAACCGTTGACGAAAACCGAAGCCCCGACCAAGATGACCGCAAACAGTAACAACGGTGTCATGTTTCATCCCCCTCCCATTCACGTAAGAATTCAAACAGGAATTCTTCCATGTACCGATGACGGTCAGCCGCGATTTTCTTCGCGCTCTCCGTATTCATCCGGTCTTTGAGTAAAAGCAATTTCTCATAGAAATGATTGATCGTGGTGCCTTGATTGGCGGTATATTCAGCTTGATTCATCGAAAGATTGGGCAGAATGGCGGGATCATGCATGACCCGCCGTTTGTTTCCCCCAAACGCAAAAGCGCGGGCGATCCCGATCGCCCCGATCGCATCCAGACGATCCGCATCCTGGACGATCTTCCCTTCCAGCGAATCACAAGCCTTGGTATCCGTCCCTTTATAGGACAGGGTCTGGATGATCTCTAGGATTGCTTGGATTTTTTCCGGATCGATCTTTTGTGTCGTGAGAAACCCTTCCGCGTTTTTCGTGGATCCTTGCGGTCCGCCGAAAACCTTATAGTCGTCCACGTCATGCAGAATCGACGCCAACGCGACGATTCCCTCATCCGCTTTCTCTTGTCGCGCGATGTTCATCGCGACGCGATAGACGCGATAGGTATGGTGAAAATCATGCCCGGAGGCTTCTTGGTGAAATAGGTTTCGTGCGAATTCCAACGCTTCTTCGATCGTTCCCATTGTTATCCCTCACATACTTTTAGGATACCACAACTTATTCATCGTTACGAAGCAACATTGCGATTTCATCCTCAAAAGAAAAACCGACGCTTTCGCATCGGTTTCGATTAGTCGTTGGGGTTCCCCGGATTCTCCGGTTTGCCTTTGGGCTTCCCGTTTCCGTCGATTCCCTCTTCATCGCCATAGGTCGCTTCCCAAAGGGCTTTGATGTCAAGACGCAAGGCGTCAAGGTCTTCGCCTTCGGTTTCCAAACGTGTTCTTAAGGCGGCGACATCGATGTCATCGCCTTCTAAACGATCCAGGAACCGGTCAAGCAAGCCGATGGTCTTGTCGGCTTTACGCACCAACAATTCGTTCTTCTTTTCATAGTTCTTTTTGTTTTCAGGATTGGAGAAGAATTCCCCGGCGGTGTACCAAACCCCGTCGTGCTGGACCATCCCGTTGATCACATACATGCCCAGCGGGACTTTCTTATCGTTGGCTTCAAACCAGGCGATCTTCTCGGCTTTCATGACGACGACGTTCACATCGGGGAGTTCCCCGCCGTTTTCGATGATGTCTTTCAAGCGTTCGTTCAATTCTTCGGTTTCTTCCTCTTCCTCTTCATCCACGTTCACCGTGGTGACCAGGACGTAGTCTTCTTCCAGATCTTCCGGATCGATGAATCCCGCTTCGGTCGCCATTTCGATGATTTTCAACGTGGCTTCTTCGGCGCTGAGTCCGACCAACGACTTATAGTCGAGGGAACGGGCATCCTTGTTCATGGGTTTGACTCTGACGACAACGCTATTGGCATCGACGGAAAGCTCGATACTCGGGTTGATGTCGACCGCGACGATCGAGACGATGTTGGATTCCTTGGTGAAGGCCCCCATCTGCATCATCGTGATCCCCAGCGCGAAGACCGCAAGCAAACTCACGGCGATCGTCGAGAAACGACGGACCTTGATCTTGCGGGATTTCGCCGTGATCTTCGATTGGATCGATTCCAGCATTTCTCCTTGGTTCAATACATTCTCTTCAAAGGTTGATTTTAGTTTTGTCATGGTTGTTTATCGGAAACTTCTCCGACACCTTTCACTTAAGTAGTGTCGATTCATCGAAACTTCGTTGCACATTTCTTAAATATCCAAAGATTTCTGGATTTTCTTGATCGATCGGTAGTATCTCGCCTTAATCTTCTCTTCTTTGATCGCCATCGTTTCAGCGATTTCCGGGAAGGTCATTTCATAGCGGAACCGTGCGACCAGAATCTTTTGATCCAATGCTTCCATCGTATCGATGATCCCCCAGATTGCATCGCTAGTCGCATGTTGGATGGCTTCAAGGGCGCTGTCCGAATCCTCCGGGATGTTCTGGACCCAATCTTCATCCGTATCCTGCACGACGATCCGTTTCGCTTTCTTATAGAAGTTTGCGATTTTATTCTGCGCGATTTTGATCAGATAGGCTTCGGGTTCATCGATCTTCTTCCCCTTGACGAGTGCGTCATGGTAAAGGTCGACATAGACGTTCTGAAGGATATCTTTGGACTCTTCGATCCGATCCATCTTGAAAAAGACATAGCGGCTGACCGCGGGATAGGTCGAGCGATAGATTTCACTAAACATTTCGTCGATATCATGCTTTTTCATAAGGATCCCTCTAGGTTTAGTGTAGGCGTACAAGTCCATTGCGTCAAGAAAGAGAAAACGTGCATCGCACGTTTTCGGTTGGACTATTTGTTGAGAGACTTCTTGATGAGTTCGACGACTTCGTCGTAGGTCGACTTCGTCAACGCTTCGGCAGCCAGTTTCTTCATCTCGGCATAGCTGAGGGAACGTACCATCTTGCGAGCTTGAAGGATCGAACTGGCGGACATGCTGAATTCATCCAGACCTAGACCAAGCAATACGGGGACGGCCAGTTCTTCACCGGCCATTTCTCCGCACATCCCGACCCATTTGCCTTGGCTGTGACCGCCGTCGATCGTCATCTTGATCAAACGAAGGATCGCGGGGTTGAAGGGTTGATACAGGTAGGCGACTTTTTCGCTCATCCGGTCGGCGGCCATCGAGTATTGGATCAAATCGTTGGTCCCGATCGAGAGGAAGTCGGCTTCTTTGGCGAATTGGTCGGCCAATACAGCGGCCGCCGGGATTTCCACCATCATCCCGATTTGGATTTCGTTGGAGACGTCGACGCCTTCGGATTTGAGGACGGCTTTTTCTTCCAAAACGAAGGTCTTCGCGGCACGGAATTCATCCAGGGTCGCGATCATCGGGAACATGATGCAAAGTCTGCCGAAGACGCTGGCGCGCAATAGGGCGCGGACTTGGGTTCTGAAGATATCCTTACGATCCAGACACAAACGGATCGCACGATAGCCTAGGAAAGGGTTCATTTCATGCGGGAACGGCAAGTATGGAAGTTCCTTATCCCCGCCGATGTCCAAGGTGCGGACGACGACCGGGCGTTTGCCCATGCGTTCCAAGACCTTCTTATAGGCGACGAATTGTTCTTCTTCGGTCGGTAAGGCTTGCGAATCCATGTAGAGGAATTCGGTACGGTAGAGACCGACGCCTTCGCCTCCGTTATTCAATACGCTGTCCGCATCGTTGGGATTGCCGATGTTGCCGACCAGTTCGACATGATGTCCGTCACTCGTGACGCTATCCGCATCCTTCAATACTTTCAGACTCATCTTCAATTCATGGAAACGTTCGGCTTTTTTGCTATAGTCATGGATTTCCGTCTCATTCGGGTTGATGATGACGATCCCGTCCAGCGCATCGAGGATGATGAAGTCCCCGTGTTTGACTTCATCCAACAGTCCGTTGATCCCGACGACCGCCGGGATTTCAAGGGAGCGGGCCATAATGGCGCTGTGGGAAGTCCGTCCGCCGATCGCGGTCGCAAATCCTTTGGTGAATTGTTTGTTTAACTGTGCGGTGTCGGAGGGCGTCAAATCATGGGCGACGATGACCGTTTCTTCGCTGATCAAACTGAGATCCGGAAGAACCTTGCCCAATAAATGGCATTTGATGCGGAACGTGACATCCTTGATGTCGGCGGCCCGTTCGCGGAAGTACGCGTCGTCCATCGATTCGAACATCGTGATGAACATGTTCCCGACTTCGTTTGTGGCATAGTCGGCGTTCACGTTGTCCGCTTTGATCATCTCTTCGATTTGTCCGGTGAATTCGGGATCGTCGCAGACCATCAAGTGGGCGTCGAAAATCGCTAATTCTTCATCCGAAAGACGGCCTTTCGCCTTCTCTTGGATCACCAGGATATCTTTCTTCGTTTTCTCCAGACATTCATGGAAATGCACGATTTCCGTTTCCGGATCGACTTCTTTCTTTACGATGTCCAATACGGGTTGCTCAAGCTTGTACGCTTTCGCGAGCACCACGCCTGATGATGCCGCAATACCTTTTAGCATAGTTGTCCTCCTATTGTTTTTTACTGCGAATCAAATCCGAAACTTCTCCCATTGTTTTCAAAGCCAAGAGTTCATCGTCTTCAAACACCAAATCGAACTTCTCTTCGACCTGCAGAATCAGTTCCACAAGGTCCAATGAATCGATGCCGAGGTCCTTCAGGGACGTCTCTGGGGTGATCGAGTCAGAATGCCCGGTCTTGTTTGCGATGAGTGTCCGCAAATACTCGTACGCTTCCATTTTTAGGCACCTCCTCTTGGTAATTCTATCACGAATCACCCATGTAAACAACGCAAAAATGCGTCCATCGACCGTCCCTTCAAGCGGTAGTACGTGGTTTTCGCATAGTAGTCCATCCACCAGTTTTTGTGCGTCGGTTCCAGGAAATCATGGGCGATGATGCGGTACGCATCTTCATCCAACGAGTGCAGGACATCGTCGATCGTCAGCACATAGGCCAAGTCGTACCCCATGCTTTCTTCATGGACTTCCCCGATCAGTTCTTTGACTTGGATGCTTCGTTTCACTTGGTTGTACGCATGGCAGTGGAAGCGTACCAGCGTTTCTTTTTCTTTGTAATTATAGTTTGTTTTCATCTGAGTCCCCTGCTCCACTCTATGCACCTGATGAAACATTTCCTGAGAAATAAAAAAACATCCGGAAATTCCGGATGTCAGGCTCTCGCCTTCTTGTTTTTGATGACTTTCAAACGGGTGAACTCTTCCCGTTCCTTTTCTTCCAGGGCGTCCGAGATGAACTTGATGTCGTCTTGGAGCTGGGGGAGTACGATGTTGCGCAACGCGTTGGCGCGCTTCTGCGTTTTCTGGATGGCACGGGCGAGGCGGAAGACGGAATTGTCGATTTCAGCCAAAAGTACGGTCATCCGTTTTGCTTGGAGGAATTTCAAACTGGCTTCGTCGAGTTTCGAGTTGGATTCGTCGAACCCGTATTCGAAGGTCAGTTCGGTGTCTTCCAGGCGGACATTGGGGATTTCGACCCCCATGACGCTGCGGTAGACGATGCTGACGCCGTTCTCGATGGAGACGGCGCTGGCGATCTGAGTGACGACCCCCAGGGAGATGTTGGCTTGCTGGAGGGAGAGATAGGCTTCGGCGTAGGTCTGCGTGATCTGGTCGCGCAAGATCTTCACCTTATCCACCAACAGCATCATTTCGCGGATCAAAACGTTGCGTTTGCGATCCATCAGGTCATACCCTAGTTTCGCCAACTGCATCGATTTTTTCGTCGCGATCAAATTCCCTTTCGTGGGCGAAAGACGGGTTGCCATGTCTCTACTTCCTGAGGACGGCGTCGAGTTTGCCGCCCTTCAGCGCCATGAAATGCGCAACGGCGCGGTCGCTGTCGTAGTATTCGTTGATCAGGTCGCTGGAGAGCCGATCCAACTCGGTCTTGGGTAAGAGACTCAGCAAGTTCCATCCCAGATTCAAGGTTTCAAGGATGTCGCGGTTGACCGTGAAGCCTTGTCCGATGAAGTATTGCTCAAAGAGACGGCCGAAAGCCATGTGTTTGCGGTCGACTTCGGAGAGTTCTTCTTCCCCGATGACCGACGCCAAGGCGCGGGCATCCTGTACCTTCGCGTAGGAAGCGAAGAGCTGGGTACTCACTGCCGAATGGTCTTTGCGGGTATAGCCTTCGCCGATCCCGTCTTTCATCAGGCGGGAGAGCGAGGGAAGGACGCCGATGGGCGGATAGATGCCGATTTGCCATAGGTTGCTGTCCAGCACGATCTGGCCTTCGGTGATGTATCCGGTCAAGTCGGGGACGGGATGGGTGATGTCGTTGTTGGGCATGGTCAAGATCGGGATTTGCGTGACCGATCCGGCTTTCCCTTCGACGATCCCCGCTCTTTCATAGAGGGAGGCCAAATCGGAATAGAGATAACCGGGGTAGCCTTTGCGTCCCGGGATTTCTTCTTTGGAAGAGGAGAATTCACGCAGGGCTTCGCAATAGGAGGTGACATCGGTCATGATGACTAGGATGTGCATCCCTTGGTCGAAAGCCAAATATTCGGCGACGGTCAGGGCACAGCGCGGGGTGAGGATACGTTCGATGATGGGGTCGTTGGAGAGGTTGAGGAACATGACGACCTTTTCCATGACGCCGGTTTCTTCGAAACTGCGTTTGAAAAAGTCGGCGACGTCGTTCTTGACGCCCATCGCGGCGAAGACGATGCCGAACTTCTTGCCTTCGTCCTTGGCGATGTTCGCCTGACGGACGATCTGCACCGCCAATTGGTTGTGGGGCAGACCGGAGCCGGAGAAGATCGGGAGTTTCTGACCGCGGATCAAGGTGTTCAATCCATCGATGGATGAAATCCCGGTGTTGATGTAGTTGCGCGGGTATTTACGGCAGACCGGGTTGAGGGATCTTCCGTTGATGTCCGCTTTTTTATCCGCATAGACATCGCCCAATCCGTCGATCGGTCGACCGGCGCCATTGAAGATGCGTCCGAGGATTTCTCTGGAGAGACTGATTTCCATGGGGTGTCCCATCAACCGTGTCTTGGTGTTGGTTTTCGATAAACCGGACGTCCCTTCGAAGACTTGGATGACCGCGCGGTTGCCGGTGATTTCGACGACACGTCCGTTACGTACGCTTCCGTCATCCAGCAAAAGTTCGACCACTTCTTCAAAGCCGACATCGGGGACTTGGTCGATGACGACCAGGGGACCTCTGATTTCTTTTAATCCGACGATTTGCAGACTCATGGGTACCCTCCTTACTGTACGCTCGCCAAGGCGTCGTCGATCTTCTTGAAATAACCGTCAAGAAGTTCAAGGGCGCTGTTGGGGACGTCATATTTGATTTTGATCAATTCATCGAAGATACCGGTAACCAAGACGGCGCTGATGGTCCGCTTGGTCGCAAGGACTTTCAAACATTCCTGACGAAGGTAAGAAATCAGTTGAAGCATCTTGAACTGTTTCTCAAAGGGTACGTAGGTGTCTTCGGGATGGAAGGCGTTTTGCTGAAGGAAGCCGACGCGGATGACGCGGGCTATTTCAAGGGTCAGTTTCTGGTCGTCGGGCAAAACGTCCGACCCGATCAGTTTGACGATTTCCATCAATTGGGTTTCTTCATGCAGGACGGACATCATTTCGGCACGCAGCGGGATGAAGCGACGGTCGACGTTGGTGTCGTACCAGCGTTTCAAATCGTCGAGGTATTCCGAGTATGAGATCGTCCAGTTGATGGCCGGGAAGTGGCGGGCATAGGCCAGCGACTTATCCAAGGCCCAGAAAGAGCGTACGAAACGCTTGGTGTTCTGCGTGACGGGTTCGGAAAAGTCCGCACCCTGCGGGGAGACGGCACCGATGATGGTGACGGATCCCGGGTTTCCGCTAAGGGTTTCAACGAAACCCGCGCGTTCATAGAACTGGGAAATACGGGAAGGAAGATACGCGGGGAATCCTTCTTCCGCCGGCATTTCTTCCAAACGACCTGAAATCTCACGCAAGGCTTCCGCCCAACGCGACGTACTGTCCGCCATGACGGCGACGTGGTAGCCCATGTCGCGATAGTATTCGGCCAAGGTGATTCCGGTATAGATGCTGGCTTCACGCGCCGCTACGGGCATGTTTGAGGTGTTGGCGATCAATACCGTACGGTCGGTCAGAGGTTTGTGGGATTTGGGGTCGACCAGCTCGGAGAATTCTTCCAATACCTGGGTCATTTCATTCCCGCGCTCGCCGCAACCGACATAGACGATGATGTCCGCGTCGCACCACTTCGCCAGTTGGTGCTGGGTCATGGTCTTCCCTGCCCCGAATCCGCCCGGTACGGCGGCCGCGCCGCCTTTGGCGATGGGGAAGAAGGTGTCGATGACGCGTTGTCCCGTGATCAAAGGCACGGAAATGACATGACGCTTGGTGACCGGACGCGCTTGGCGGATCGGCCATTTCTGGATCATCGTCAATTCATGGACGACGCCGTATTTATCTTTGACTTGAAGGAGGACGTCGTTGAGGGTATGCATGCCGTCGTCGAGTTTCGCGACGACCACCCCGTCGAGTCCGACCGGGATCATGAAGCGGTGCTGGATCAAGGACGTCTCGGGGCAGGTGGCGAAAATGTGGCCGGATTCGACCGTATCGCCGACCTTCACGGTAAACGTGACATCCCAGGGTTTCGTCGTATTCAAGGTCGCGATGCCGCGTCCTTCGGTGACATACATGCCGAATTTCTCGGCCATTTCTTTGAGGGGTCGTTCGATCCCGTCGAAGATGTTGGTGAGGATGCCCGGACCCAGGATCGCATTCAACGGCGAACCGCTGGAAAGGACGGGTTCCCCGACCTTTAATCCCGTGGTCGATTCATAAACCTGGATCGTCGCATACACGTCGTCGATCCCGATGACTTCGCCTAATAATTCTTTCTTTCCGACATAGACCATTTCCAGCATCTGTAGATCGCTGGCGTCTTTGATTTTCACAACCGGTCCGTTGATCGAATAGATGACATTTTGACTCATATCGTACCTTCTTTCTTAGAGGACCAGTTTGGAATGGTTGAAGAACCATTCGCGTTGGGAGTGGAGGCGGTTATCGAACGTATCGTCGATTTCCAGTCGCTTGTTTTCGCTTACCAAAAGGAAACCGCCGATATGGATCAGATCGCTCACCGACACTTCATAGTCCAGCGATAGATCGCGTAAGATTCTCTTGAACAATTCGACGTCGCGCGCCTTGACTAGCAAGGTGGCTTTCCCGAGATCGCCGCGTTCACTGAGTTTCTGCAGTTTATCGCGGCTGTATCCTTCGTATTCCGTTCCGCCGACGAACGTCATCAAGTCGTTTTGGACATCCTCAAAGAGCGCGTCGACCAATTCGGCACGCCGTTTCAATAAGTCGTGCTTGACCTTCCATTTCGCCTGCGATTCGTTCTGAATCAAATTACTGCGCAATTCGTGCAGTTCTTGTTCTTTAAAAATGGCGGCTTCCTCTTCCGCTTTATTGCGGATGGTCGCCAGGATATCGCGTCGCTGCGTTTCCATGTCCCATTGCAGGTCATGGAGTTGTTCTTGTGTCTTCGCATCGATTTCCAAGATCAGGCGTTGCGCGATTTGTTCTTTTTCCAATGGGTTCACCTCAGATCTTTATGCCGATGGCTTCACTAATGTATTTGTCGATGGTCTCCCCGATTTTCGCCGAACCGTGACGATCCGGGATTTCCACGATTAAAGGACGCTGCATCCGGAGCTTCTTTTCGGCGATGACTTCCGGACAGGTGCTGATGCACAAGGTCGTCATCAATACGATGGCGATTTCCGGGTCGGCGATCGCGCGGTCGAGCTCGTTGAGCACTTCCGTACGCGTGTGGGCGACCACCCCTTCGATCCCCGCCAATCGCATTCCCATTCGGGTATCGGTATTGTCGCTGATCACGAAGAATTTCATGGGGCTAGAGTTTGTTGATGATCAAGATGGAGATCAGCAATCCGTAGATGGCGACCCCTTCGGCCAAGGCGACGAAGATCATCGCTTTACCGAAGTTCTCGGGGTTTTCGGAAATCGCGCCGATGGCGGCGGGAGCGGCCGCGGCGACGGCGAAACCGGCACCCAGGGCTGATGCGCTGGTGGAAATGGCGGCGGCGAGGAAGCCCATCCCTTGGGCGAAGGATCCTGCGAAGGACGTCGTTTCCGCGACTTCTTCAGCGGCGAACGCGACCAAACCACCCAATTGGAAGACGATGACGCTCAAGAACGCGGCCGCGAACAGGCAAACCTGCAAGACGACACGGAACTTGGCGTTTTTGGCATTCACTTTGCCTTGAAGAACGGGGATGATGGGAAGTGAAATCAGAGCGATGATCGCCAACGGGGCGACGATTTCGAAAAAGTTTAACATAGGTTTCCTCCTGGTTTTAGTTTTGCATGTTGGTAGGGACGTATTTCTTGCCCCCGCCTTCGAAATAACGGCTGAACATCTCGTAATATTCTAGACGCAGGGTTTGGATCCCTACGATCAACCCTTCCAAGCCGATGACGAACAAGTTCCCGATGATCAAAGTGACGATGCCGAACTTGCCGGTCATCCCTTCCAAGACGGTGACGACGATCATCATCCCCGCATGGGACATGACGAATCCGCCGACACGCAGGAAGGACATCGAATTGGTCATGAAACTCAAGATGACTTCGAAGAGTTCGAAGAAACTTTCGATCAGATAACCGACCCACCCTTCATGCGGCTTGACTTGAAGTTTCGCGATGAGGTTTTTAAGCGGAACGCGGAAGAGGATGATGACTAGCGGGACAATCAGGAACAAGCCGATCGTGAACGGATTCGCCACGTTGATCTTAAGTCCCATTTGAAGCGCGACCCCGAACAGAATCGATCCGTAGAAGATCCATCCTGCGATGCCGTTTTGGCTAAAGAGGGCGTCGCCGTAGTTTTTACGTTTGAACTGAAGAACGATATTGATGGTCATGGACAAGAGGATCAAGATGGCCCCCAACGCGATCGCCGCGCCAAGCAGAGGCATCGTGAATTCAGGTTCCATGACATGGATGGGTTTGGATTCAAAGCCCAAGGCTTGATACATCGGATTCAGGAGTTCTTCGTTCCCGAAGACCGATCCGTACAAGGTACCGAAGATCATCGACGAGAAGCCGATCCGATGGACGATCCCCCAGAGTTTGCCTTTGGATTTCCGATAGAGGAACCACCCGATGACGACCAAGAGGAATCCTTGTCCCAAATCCCCGAACATGATGCCGAATAACAAGGCATAGGTGACGGAGACATAGAAGGTCGGGTCGAATTCGCCGTAATGGGGTAAGCCGTACATTTCGACGAAGAGTTCGAAGGGCTGGGCGAACCAGTTGTTTCTCAGGACGGTCGGAGGTTCGAGGCCTTCTTCCAATCCCGCCGGGAAATCCTGGATGACCACGTCGGTCATCTCCCCGAACATCGTCTTGTATTTCTTCACGCGCCGTTGCGGTACGAAGCCGGTGATGACGGCGGTCTTATCGAAGAGCGCGATGTACTTGTAGTACTTGCGAAGATCCGCACAGTGCTTCACATACCCATAGATTTTCCCAAGCACGGATTCACAGTCGAAGACCAATTGCTTTTCATCCACTTTCGGGATGGCGATGGGCTCATAGAAGAGACTGTCGAAGAGTTTCGCGACTTCCGTCTTGTTTTCATTGAGCGTGACGTAGAACACCCAGGCATAGTGGTTGTTTTTCGATAGGATGGTCGCCGCGTAGCGTTTTTCATCGTGCAGCGGGAGTTTCGACAAGCTGCTGATCGGTAAACGCCCGAAATTCACGGCCGTATACTTTGTATGGTTCAGCGCGTCGATGTTGAATTCGCGAAGCTTGGTTAGCGCATCTTTATCTTCTTTGGTCAGCGAGGATTGGTTCATCAACGTTTCGTTGATTTTCTCATAGTTGTTTTCGACTTGCGTCAGGTACGCTTCGATTTCATCGTTGGTGAAGGTCGTCACGCCGTCGAACGTGCACATCAGTTCGGAATGCAGACTCCGGATGATGCTTTCGATCCGGTTGAGATAGTCCGCATAGGTGCTATCTTCCGGAAGGAGTTCCCCGCCGTTCCCGTCGTTGACCACATGGGACGCAAGTTCCGCATGCAGGTCGCGGGTGGAGAACGCGGTCAACAGGATTTTCTCGATGTTTTCTTTCGAACCGGCCAAACGTAAGAGCCGCATTTTCTCAATTGCCATTTTACACCTTCTTTTCTAGTAGATCAGCAGTTTGCTGATCTTGTCGATCTCGACGTTGTACCGCACGCCTTCGATGATATCGATGATGTTCTGGATTTCGATTTCCAACAACCCGAGGAAAGCCACCAGGATCAAGTCCGGATTGGACGAGAACCGAATGATATGCTTGTTCAGGTTATAATGGATCGCATCCGTATGGTACTCGATGAAAACGAAATTCTTATCGTCGATATAGTTCTTATAGGCGGATTCGGAAACTCTCTGAAGGAAGGTCTCCGCATCGCAGGTTTCGATCCACTCGATCAACTTCTTCTTTGGGATGCGCTCGAAGGTCGGGTTCAATACTTTTTCGATTTCTTCAGGCGATGCCTTATAGTACTTTTTCAAACGATAGATTTTCGTGACGTTATCCAATTCGATTTGCGTATTGAAGATTTCCTTCATCTGTTTTTTGATGTCGCCCGAGAATTCTTTCTCGATGATGGCGTTGACTTGTTGGTAGTAGACCGCCTTCAATGCGACTTCACAGACCGTATAATCGAAATCATCGTTGCTTTTCGGACGATATGGTTTCAATGCTTCGTAGTAGACCGTATTTTTCAGCACTTCCAATAATTGGTCGTAATCCGTTGCGACGACCAGTTTTTCAAGATCGAAAGACGTATATTTCCCGGCGAAGATCGGCATTTGCGCAATCTGGGTGGAACGGTCTTTGTCGTTGAACGCACGGATCGTGACAAGGATTTGTTTGATTTCGATAAGATAGATCCCGTATTTATAGAAACTGCTTTTGGCGGTATCGCCATATCGGATCAACTGTAGGAAAATCAGGAAGAATCGCTGACGGATCAACATTTCCAAATGACCGCGATGGATCGAGTGTTCGTTGATTCCGGTCAGGATATCCCTATATCCGGTCTCGTTTTTCAGATAAGCGGCGATTTCGTTGACCGATCGCCGGCGTAGCAGCTCTTGATAATCGGTTTCCTTCAGTCGTTTTCCGTACATCGCTTTGGCTTTCGAGGCCATCGCGTTACTGGAGAAGGAACCTGACATGTCGCACCCTCCTTGTTCGATTCGCTATTCTTGATTGAGACAACGCTCTAGGATCTCCTTACGCCATGTTTCCCGCTGTTTGGCGAACGATTCTTCCAGCGTAACCAACGATGCCGCATAGGCGCGGGATTGTTCTTGCCGAGCCGCGAACAATTGTTGGGCTAGTTTCCCCTTTTCATGCTCGACGAAATGTTTCGCGGTGTTCCAAACCTCTTCCTCGACGCGAACTTTATCGAGTTGGACTTGCTTGAGGACTTGCCTTGACGTTTCTTCGGCATTCTGCAGTTTTTCTTGCGCCGCCAAGTCGGCAGCGATAATTCGACGGATAATTCCTTCCAAAGGGACACCTCCTTGAATGACTATAAAAGTATACTCCCATAAAATGGCATTTTCAATAAAAGTATCTTCGTTTAGCCATGAATTTGTGAATGTATCAAGTAATGGTACATAGAATTCAAGTTTAGTTGTGATACAACACCTATTATTAACAACCATAGGAAAAGGAAGCCCGCTAAGGCTCCCTTTGATTACTTCAATAGCTCTCTGTATTGCTCCAACTCAGGCTCGTTGGCCCAAACGAAGTGACCCGGCGTGATTTCCACAAACGAAGGTTGGTGGACGCTGTAGTCATGAAGATTCTCAGTATAGACCATTAGTTCTTTGGCTTTTTCACTGATCGGATCCGGCATCGGCACGGCCGACAACAAGGAACGTGTATACGGATGAAGCGGATGCAGGAACAAATCGGCGGTGTTCGCCAATTCGACGATGCGTCCAAGGTGGATGACGGCGATACGGTCGGAGATGAAACGCACGACGGAAAGGTCATGGGCGATGAACAGATAGGTCAGCCCCTTTTCTTCCTGCAGCGCCTTCATCAGGTTGAGTACCTGCGCACGGATCGAAACGTCAAGGGCGGAAATCGGTTCGTCGGCGATGATGAGCTTCGGTTCCATGATCATGGCGCGTGCAATCCCGATACGCTGACGTTGTCCGCCTGAGAATTCATGCGGATAACGGGTGACGTGTTCTTGCAGCAAACCGACTTCGGCCAATGACTTAACAACTTTTTCCTTGCGTTCTTCCTGCGACTTGAACATCTTAAAGTTGACCAAGCCTTCGGAAATGATATAGTCGATCGTCGCGCGTTCGTTGAGGGACGTGGCGGGATCTTGGAAGATCATCTGGATGTTCTTGATGACTTGACGGTCTTCTTCGGCGGAAAGCTTCTCGTTGATGACTTTCCCTTCGAAGATGATCTTACCTTTGGATGTCGGATTGATACGGATGATCGAACGTCCGATCGTCGTTTTTCCGGAACCGGATTCTCCGACGAGGGCGAACGTTTCACCTTTGTAAATATCGAAATTCGCGTCGCGGACGGCGATGAAGCGTCCCTTCCCTTTCGGGAAACTGACTTCGAGGTCGCGGACGGATAAAATGACTTCGCGTTCCATTACTTTGATACCTGACCTTTCAGAATCGCAGTGATGCGTCCATGCAGATCACGAATCGCAACAGGCGGCTCGACTTTCGGGGCACGGGGATCCAACAACCAGGTTTTCGCCTGGTGCGTCTGCGAAATTTGGAAGAACGGAGGTTCCTCTTCGAAATCGATGCCGATCGCATACGGGTTACGCGGTGCGAACGCATCGCCTTTCACTTCGTTGAACAACGAGGGGGGCGTTCCCGGAATCGAATAGAGTCTCTCACCCTTGATCCCCAATTGCGGTAGACTGGACAACAACGCCCAGGTATACGGATGCTTCGGCGAATAGAAGATTTCTTCCGCCGTGCCGTATTCGACGATCTGACCCGCATACATGACCGCGACGCGTTGCGCGACATTGGCGACGACGCCCAGGTCATGGGTGATATAAATCGTCGTGAAGTGGAATTCCTTCTGCAGATCCTTGATCAATTGTAGGATCTGAGCCTGGATGGTGACGTCCAATGCCGTCGTCGGTTCGTCGCAAATCAAGATTTGCGGACGACAGGCCAGCGCGATCGCGATGACGATCCGTTGGCGCATCCCGCCGGAATATTGGAAAGGATACTCGTTGAATCGATCCGCCGCGTTGGGGATCCCGACACGGTTCATGAGGTCGATGGCGAGTTGCTTGGCTTCGGCGCCATCCTTGCCCTGATGTTTTTTGATAACTTCGGTGATCTGAGATCCGATCGAACGGATCGGGTTGAGGGACGACATCGGGTCTTGGAAAACCGTCGCGATCTTGATCCCGCGGATCTTTTCCCATTCTTTATTGGAGGTGATCGCGGCTAAGTCGCGTCCTTCGAAGAAAATCTTACCGCCGGCGATGAAACCGTTGCTTTCCAACATACCGGTGAAGGTCTTGGTCATGACGGTCTTACCCGAGCCGGATTCACCAACGATGGCAAGCGTTTCATTCTCATATAAATCAAGCGATATGTTACGAATGGCCGTTAAGATCCGATCACGGACATGGAACTTTACAACAAGATCCCTTACGGATAATATGACATTTTTTTCCATGGTGGCCTCCTACATGTGTGTTTTCGGATCAGAAGCATCCGCAAACGTTTGTCCGACGATATAGAACGAAATCGAGACGCTCGCCAGAATGCTGACCGGAATCCAGAACAGATAAGGATAGGCGTTGATGAACGACGTGTATTGACTGATCATCCGACCCAACGAAGGCGTGGCGGCGGTTAGGCCGATGCCAAGGAAAGACAGGACGGACTCCGTCGAAATGATGACCGGGATTTCACGCGACAACAACGTTACGATGACCGAGGTCAGATAAGGAAGGATGTTGCGGGTGATCATACGGGACGTCGGCGTACCCAGACACCTGGAAACGAGGTTGTACTCGCGGTCACGGATGATCATGACTTGCGTACGGATGAAATATGCGATGCCGAACCAACCGGTGATGGTCAGCGCGAAAATCAACTTCCAAAATCCATAACCGATGACATACAGCATCATCGTGACGACCAACAAGAACGGAACGTTGGCGACGACGTTGTAGATTTCAAGCATGACTTTGTCGAACTTCTTGGAATAGCCCCAGAACGCGCCGACGGCGATTCCCAAGGTCAAGTTGATCGCGGTGGAAATGAACGAAATCAAGATGGATGTACGCGTCCCGGCCCAAACCGCATCGAAGAGGGAGTTTCCGACATTATCGGTGCCAAACCAGTTCGTTGCGTTGGGTGGATTGAAGCGCAATGAGAAATCTAGAATATTCGGAGAGGATAGCGGATCGTAATTGGAGAATAGCGGTTGAATCATGGCGATCGAGAAGATGATCGTCGCCAAGATCAACATTGCGATGGCTAACTTGCTCTTGAAGAAGGTACGGAAAACGGACTTCCAATAAGAATAATGAGGCGCGGCGATATGTTCGGAAGCTTGCTCGTCGATTTCGACGAATAGGAATTTCTTATCCATTATCTGCGACCTCCCTTCTCGTTAAGGCTGATCCGCGGATCGAGGTACGTAATCAGAATGTCGCCCAACAGAACCGACAAGATCGAAAGCGCCGTAAAGATGAATGTCAACGCGATGACGACATTGTTATTAAAAACATTGATGGAATCCGGCAGCATTTTGCCCATACCCGGAATCGCATAGATTCTTTCGGTGATGATCGCTCCGCCGATGGCTCCGATGATGCTGCCCGGTAAACCATGCGCGATCGGAATGATGGCGTTGCGAAGGATGTGTTTGTAGAAGATTTCGGATTGCGACAATCCTTTGGAACGTGCGAAGCGTACATATTCGGCGGTCGTCTGGTCAACCATATAACGGCGAACCCACATCAACAGACCGGCGATGCTCGGCAAAGACAAGGAAATGACGGGAAGAATCCAGGAAGCGAACGACCCTGCTCCCTGCATCGGGAAGGTGTCGGGCAATCCTAAGAAAGACGACCCAAGATAACGGAACAAATAAATGTACGCCAAGGTCGGAACGGCGATGACGAACACGATGTATCCCATACCGATCTTATCGATCAGTTTTCCTTTACGGGAACTCATGTAGATGCCCATCGGAATGGAAATCATATAGGAGAAAATCAAAGCGAAGATTCCCATTCTGAAAGAGATCCCCATCATCGACGGATCTTTGCGGATGGTTGCGCAATCCGCATAGTTATCGTTGTATTTCGTCGTATCCAGACGATCAAGTGTGTATTTATACGTACAGGAATATTCGCTGACGCTGCTGCTTTGCGTAACGCCGGTCGGGAAAGTGATTTCCTTTTGTACGGCTTCACCTTGGGATTGCGTCATGACTTCTAAAACCGGCATACCTCCGAAAGAAGGATAGGAAATCCCGAAATAGAGGGTGATCCAGTTTTGATGGATGAACGGAAAATTACCGTCGACATAGACGAGATACTTATGTTCACAACCGCTACATAGTAAGGCTGGTCTACCGCTCCAGTCCTTTCCGATGTAGATTTTTCGTTCGAGATCCGGATTCGCTTCATCTTTAATTTTGTTCGGATGGTCGAAGACGAACATATTCAGGTAGAACGATGTAACCCGCTCAAGAATCGAGATTTCTTTCGAAGCATAGGCGGTGTTCGTCGTTGCGAAAACACCAAAAACCCATCCATCGGACTCGAGTTCAGACTTAAGCGCCGCAAATTTACTTGAGTCGATATCCATACATTCGAAATAGTCTTCCGAAGTATTACCAAACTCGTTGCGGCAAATCTCTTGTTGTTCGACATATTTAAGGTAACCTAACTCTTCGTACTTGTTGAATTCATAAGCCTTCAAAGTATCAGGTTTTGAAGTGAGTTTCGCCCACAATTGGTCAGACTGAAAAATGCGATATCTCGGTACCAAGGAAAAGATCAGAAGGTACGCGATGGTCGTAACCATAAATATGGAAAACAACGAACGAAGGAACCTGATAAAAATGTATTTTTTCATTTCTTACCTCGTGAGAACAAAAGGATTAGAATTGTGTCCTAATCCTTTTGTACAATCGTTAATCGGATATAAGTTTACGACTACTTCGCGCGTGCTTTTTCCCAAGCTTCCTTGGCTTCGGCACGTTCTTCCAGGGTAATGACATGGTCAGTAACCTGACGGAACTTGAACTTGTAATCACTGATTCCGTAGTCAGCCCAAGATTGGGTGTACGGCTTAATGCGGGAAACTTGGAAGACACCGCCTTGAGAAACGTTCGGGAGCATCAATGCATGACCGATCAAGTAAGCTTCGGCTTTCGCATAGAGGGCGTAACGCAGGTCAAGATCAGCGATTTCAGACTCGGCAGCAACATTCAGTTCTTCGAATTCGAAGAAACCGGCAGCGGTCTTCGCAGCAACGTTGGTGTCGGCACCGGCTTCGAAGCCAAGGCCTTTCAACAAGTCGCCATTGATCGGGGAGAAGGTGGCAACGTAGGTCTTCGGGTCGCCATAGTCAGGACCCCAACCGGAACCGACGTTGATGTCGTAGTTGGTTTGCGAAGCTTCGTTGTTGTAGTAGAAGGAATTGTAGTAGTCGTCGGCGGTTTCAGCGACGTTGATGTTGACCTGGACTAAGCCCGGGAACGTGGATTCCAACATCGTCTTATAGGCCAAACGGGTATTCATGTTCTTTTGGCTCGGTCCATAACCTACGACGTCGATAACGACCGGGAAGGTTACGCCAGCAGCTTCAAGTTCAGTCTTGGCAAGCGCCATCTTGGCGGCAGCGATATCGGCATCGAAATACGGATCTTGGCTGTCGGAGAGGTCGAAACCTGCCGGGAACAATTCGGAATCGATTTCGGTCAAGGCGGCACTTACCAATTCACCGTAAGATTTGCCATCGGAAGTCGAAACGAACTGCGGGGAAGTATAGGTGTTACGCAATGCATTGAACTTCAGTTCTTCGCCGACGCCTTGGGCGTTGATGGCGGCGCGGTCGATACCGCGGAAAATCGCAGTACGGAAGTTTTCATTGAGAATCGCAAGCTTCGTATCGGCTTTTTGCTTGTCGGTCTTCGTGGAAACGACTTTCGTCGCATCGTTGAAGTTCGCATAAGCTTGACGGTCGTAGTTGAAGCTGATGTAGTACGTGACGGTGGTCAAGCGGCCGATGAAGATCGAGTCGCCGTATTTTTCTTTGGCGATCGCATAGGTCGCTTCGTTGTCGGTGTAAACCGGCGCAGCGGACAAGTTGCCATCGTCGAAGTTTCTGAACAGGCTATCCGGATCGGATCCATCGTAGAAGGTCAATTTAACGTTTTCGATGAAGACGTTTTTCTTGTCCCAGTACGTCGGGTTCGCGGTGTAGCGGATTTCGGATTTCGGCGTATTGACAGCTAACAGATACGCACCATTGTAAAGGATGGTGTCGCCTTCGGTGGTTCCGAAATCGCAGTTCGCGGGATCCGGGTTTCCAAGTTCACAACCGGTTCCTCTGGAAAGCAGGAACTCTTTGTTGACAGGGAACAATACACCGTAGGTGGTCATCGTGTGGAAGTACGGGGTCGATTCGACCAAGGTGAACTTCAAGGTGTAATCATCAACCGCTTCGACACCGACTTGGGAGAAGTCCGTGACTTCGCCGGAGGTGTATTCGGCATAGTTTTTGATAACGCCTTCAAGGATGTAGCCGGTTTCGGTATTGAAGTCGGCACCGTGTTGCAAACCGGTTACCCAGTCTTCAGCGGTGACTTCGGCATATTCTTCACCTTCGACGGTTACCCATTTAACACCCTTGCGGAGTTTAAATACGAATTCGGTAGCGTCAGCATTAACAGTGTAAGATTCGGCAAGCGCACCGACTAAGTTACCTAACGTGTCGTGTTCCATTAAGCCATCGACGAAGTTCGCGATGTGCTCGTGGTTGGAAGACTGATACGTTACAGTGTAGTCCAACTGCTCGATATCGGCAGTATAGACATAGTTGTAGTCGTTACGGTAGACAACTTCCTTTTTGGCGCAGCCGGTCAGAGCGATCGCTGCCACAAAAAGGGCTACTAGTAACTTTTTCATCTTAACCCTCCTGTAGAAAGTACATTTGTACTATGTATCTATTTTATCCGTCCGTTTGGGTAGTGTCAATGATTATTTCACTTCCCTTTCACATTTACGGCAAGTTTCCGCAACAAATTACATATTTGTTTCATATTCTTTCATAATTTTCAGAGCAACTCTTAACAATGTCTTTCCCCGGACTTCTCTGCTGGAAAACTGTCGACAAGCCGGTTTTTTTTTGATATACTTGAAAACGCTGGAGGAATACTCAAGTGGTTGAAGAGGTCGGTTTCGAAAACCGATAGGAGTTGCAAGGCTCGCGCGGGTTCAAATCCTGCTTCCTCCGCCAATCGTAAACAAACCGGAAAAATCCGGTTTTTTTATATGTTTTTGAGCCGATTCGAAGAAAAACACCTGTTTCCAGGTGTTTTCGGGATTATCTCTTGTAATAGGGTTTGACAAACGCCGGTAATCCGCCGTCCATCAATACGACCGGAGACCCTTGGATCAACGGTTTCATGTAGTCGATCGCATCTTGCGTTACACCGCGGTAGTTCGGCAGCGCCCATTCGACCGGGAAGTTCTTGACATGGTTGGCGACGTTGCTGGCGGCCGTGGCAAAGAATTCCACGTCGTAGTCGGCACCGGGTTTACGCTTCACGCCGACCATCTGGCCGGTGAACGCTTTGTCCATGCTGCGCATATGCGCGCTCATCCCCAGCTTGAAGGATTCTTCGACGTCGACCAACGATTGTTCGGTGGCATGGCAGCGTTGCGCGGTGCTTAAATCCTGCACTTTGACACGGCTCGATGCGCCGGAATCCAAGATCATGTCGCGGATCGCGTTGGCGGCTCCGCCGAGGACGGCATGGCCGAACCCGTCGTTTTTCGCTTCGGCGGCGGCTAGATAGGTTCCGTCCGCATAACGGGCGCCTTCGGAAACGACGATATAGCATTTATTCTTCTCAGCCATCGATTTACGGACTTCTTCGAGGAAGACTTCCTTATCGAAGGGGATTTCAGGCAATACGACCAAGTCGACGACACCGCTCAATGCGGCGGAAGCGGCCAACCACCCGGCATCGCGTCCCATGGTTTCAAGGACGAAGACTTCCTGACGGGTATAGACGTTGAAATCCAACCAGGTTTGAAGCGCGGTCGTCGCGATGAACTTCGCGGCCGATGCGTACCCCGGGCAATGGTCGGTGACCATCAAGTCGTTGTCGACGGTTTTCGGGCAACCGACGAAACGGCGGTTGGTGATGCCCTTCTTCTCGGCATATTCGCTCAATGCGTAGACCGTGTCCATGGAGTCGTTGCCGCCGATATAGAACAAGGTTTCGATATCGTACTTCTCCATGACTTGGATCAATTTTTCAAAATCCGCGATATTTGTTCTCTTTAGTTTGTAACGGCAGGATCCCAGCGCGCTGGAGGGCGTTTGACGCAAGATGCGGTTTTCATCTTCGCTCATGTTCGTCAAGTCGACCATACGTTCCTGCAGGATGCCTTCGATTCCGTTCAGACCACCGTAAACGGTCGTATAAATCGGGTTTAATTGGTTGGCCTTAACAACTCCGGCCAAGGTGGCGTTGATGACCGAAGTCGGTCCGCCGGACTGTGCAACAAGACAATTTGCCATAGTGTCCTCCTCTTTCAATTGCGATAATATTATACACGATTTTCATCGTTTTTCCCAACGTTTTCCAGTTCTTCGGCAATGGTTTCCCAGGATTTCATATATCCGGCGATCTCGTTGTGCAAGGTGTCGATGCTTGCATCCAGTTCCTGCATGTTGCGATAGTCGTGGTAATAGTAAGGATCGTAGCGTTTTTCACGCATTTCTTCCAACTCGTCTTCCTTCTCCGATATCTTCTTTTCAAGTTTGACCATTTCTTTCTTCAGGTCTTTGGCTTGAATCTGTTTTTGTTGCTTGACTTCCTTCTCGATCGTCTCTTTCGGGACTTCCTTGGGGATTTCGGCATACTCCTCGAACTTCAGCGGGAAGTAATTCGCTTCGCCGTTTTCGATATGCAGCACGCCGGTCGCCATTTTCTGGATGAAGTAGCGGTCATGGGAAACAAAGAGGATCGTCCCTTCATACTCGCTGAAAGCATTCTCCAAGGCTTCCTTACCCAATAGATCCAAGTGGTTGGTCGGTTCGTCGAGGATCATGAAGTTCGCCTGGTCGAGCATGAGTTTCGCCAGACTCAAGCGGACTTTTTCACCCCCGGAGAGGACATCGACGCTTTTGAAGACTTCATCGGCGGTGAAAAGGAAACTGCCGAGGATCGTGCGTACCTGGGTATGGGTAAGATCGGGATAGCTATCCCATAATTCCTCAAGCAGGCTTCGACCCGAGGTGAATACGGCCAAGTCTTGATCGAAGTACCCGGTTTCGATTTGATGTCCGAGAAGCATGTCGCCTGAGAGCGGCGGAATGATCCCCATGAGTGTTTTCAGGAAGGTCGATTTCCCGTGACCGTTGGGGCCGATCACGGCGATCCGCTGTCCGCTGAGGATTTCCATAGTGATCGTGGCCAAGGGCTTGTCATACCCGATCACCAAGTCTTTGCATGTGAATACGGTCTTCCCTCCCCTTAGACGGGAATGGAATTTGGTCCTGAAATTCTTTTGGTCGGACTTGGGGGCGTCGATGCGCTCCATCCGGTCGAGGTACTTGATTTTCGATTGGGCGAACGCCGCCTTGTTCTTTTTATAGCGGAACTTTTCGATCAGCTCTTCCAATCGTTTGATGTCTTTTTGCTGACGTTTGAACGCCGAAAGCTGTCTTTCCTGGTTGAGTTCCTTTTGTCTTGAATACTCGGTATAGTTGCCCACATAGCGTGTCAGGTTGCCAAACTCCATCTCCCAGACGATCTGGGCGACGTGGTCGATGAACATCCGGTCATGGGACACGAAGACGACCGCTTTTTCATAGTATTTGAGATAGGTCTCCAGCCATTCGATCGTCGCCATGTCGAGGTGGTTGGTCGGTTCGTCCAAGAGCAGGATGTCGGGTTTGGAGAGAAGAAGCTTGACGAACGCCAGGCGGGTTTTTTGTCCGCCGGAGAACGTGCCGATCGGTCGATCGAGATCCGGTTCGCTAAACCCGAATTTCGTGACCACGGTCATCATTTCCTGTTTCCAGGTATACCCACGCATTTCTTCGAATTCATGTTCGACGCGGGCATACTCATCGAGGATGGCATCGCTATGGTCCTGTACCATACGATGCGTCAGTTCCTCGAGTTTCGCCTGAAGGTCGATCACCGGTTGATAGAGGGCGATGAGTTCCTGATTGACCGTCAAGGTTTCGTCGCTGAAACTCGTTTGCGCTAAAACACCGACCGTCAAATCCCGCGGTCGGTGGATTTCACCGGAATCCAGATCCAATTCCGATGCGATGATTTTCAGCAAGGTTGTTTTCCCGCTGCCGTTTCGTCCGACAAGAGCGACTTTTTCGCCGTCTTTCAGTTCGAACTGGATATCGCTGAATACTTCCTGAGGTCCGAACGATTTCGAACCTTTATTGATTTGATACTGCATGATGACCCTTTCTACGGGTTGGTGATCAAGTTAAGCTGAAGATGCTGGACGAACCCTTCGACGGTCTTGACCGCCAACTCATCCATGTTCTGTTTCCAGAAATTCGCATCGGCGGAGTTGGTGATGAACCCGTACTCGATCGTCAGCGTCTGCATCCCCAAGATCGCATCCGCCGCGAACGAGGCATTCCCTTCACGGCTCAGTTCGCTGTAGGTCCCGGCCGCCAATATCCTTCCGCCGGATTCACGGATGGTCGGGCGGGCATCCAGACCCGAGTCGCGCGAGCTGGCATTGACTCCGGGGATGTTGCCTTTTGTGGAGATGGAGGTGGGTTTGAAACCCGGGATCTTCATCAGTGATTTGAACACCGTGGTGGCCAAACGGTTACTGGCGAAGGATGAATAGAAAATCTGTTGTCCGCGGACGGACGGGTTCGAACTTCCGTTCAGTTGGATTTCGATATAATACTTGGCTTTCGCCTGATACGCTTTGTGTAGTCTTCCATCCAGTCCGTAACTATCGATGACGACCTCGGCATCCTCTCTCGCAAGGACGACTTTCAGTCCGTACTTTTCGAACTCGTCCTTCATGCGAAGCGCCATCTTGTACGTTTCTTCCGATTCGATCAACCCGTTCGCGCTACGGCCGGTTTCAACCCCTCCGCCGCTGCGTGTACGGTGGCCGGCTTCGATGTAGATATCGGCGATTTCCGTCGGGATCTCGCTTGCCGCGACATTCAGAAAAACATAGTTCTTGTCCATCAACGACGGTTGGTCGTCCGCGGTGTTCGCCAGACGCTTATCCGCCAACAAGTCGATGGTCATCCCCGTGTTCTCCGCGCGTCGGATCGTATAGAAGCGGTCTTTGATCGCTTCTGTCTTAATGATGCGTTTGCTGACTAGATCCTGGGTGACGTAGATTTCATAGAAACCCGGTTCAAGATTCTCAAGCGGGATTTGACCGTCGACCAGGTTTTCCAACAAGAAGGTGTATTCCGGTTCGTCGGTTCCTTCATCGATGCGGCAAAGGTCATAAAGTTTGAGTGTCTTGCCGACAAATCCGTCGTCGACAGCCGTATCGTAGGTCGACTGGAACAGGTTTAGCGTTTCGCCATACAAAAGATAATCCCCGAGTTCGACCGTTTCATCATAGATACGATCGTGAAGCATGTCTTTGGTTTTCGTGGCACCGTAGTCGCAGATCGTAAACGGGACCACCGGTTCGATTTTTTCTTTCGGCCAGAAGAAGACGATCGCCATATAGAAAAGAAGCGCAGCCAGAACCAGCAACGGCGCGACGATGCGCCAGCGGATCTTACGCTGTGTGCGCGGAACATAGCTACGTTGGATTTTGTTCATGGTGCCCTCCTTTACAGACGGATATCGACGATGTGTTTCGGCAGACGCTTCGCGACGGGCGGAGGCGTCATATAGGTCGGTGCGATCGCGACGCATAAGTATTCGTGCGGTTTGTTCGCGATCGGAAGGGTCGTGTCTTCAAAGGGTACGTATTGTACCGGATAGATGTCGCTCTTCTTGAAGATGAACGGATTGAACGGGTTCTTGTAGGTCCATGTCAAGTCGAATCCGATATGGTCGGAATTCTTGTTGAGTCTGCCATAGAGAATCGCGTTGAACACGTAAAGTTTCTTCAACGGCAACGGATTGATCTTCAGATTCTCGATGAACACGATGACCGGCATCAGCAAGACGTTGATCAAGCGCAACGGCAAATCGAGCAACGGGTTCTTATTGACGTGGTCGTAGATGAAGACATCGACGAAAACCCCGTCGCTATCCTTGCATTTGTTTTCAAGCAGACTGTTGGTTTCCTTGAGGTATGTACCCACTTTGCGGATTTTCATGCCCGGTATGGTGACATTGTATTCGGGATAGGTATCGAAGCAATGTGCGATGTATCCTTCGCCAAGCTCATGGAGAACGGATTGGAGGCGGCGGTAGTCGCTTCGCATCATCGCGATGTCCGCGTCGTCGTCCCACGGGATGAACCCTTGATGACGGACGGCACCCAAAGCGGATCCCCCGTTAAGGAAATAAGGGATCTGGTGTTTTTGACATAAGGCGTCGATATCCTTTAGCATCTCCAACAAGACATGCTGGACATCGGCGACCGTGACGACGCTGCCGTCGGGGTTGGTTTTGAGGATGTAATCCATGGTCTAGAACAGCAGGTTCTTCGGCGTGCGTGCGAACGGGATGACATCGCGCATGTTTTGAATGCCCGTGATGTACATCAAGAAACGTTCAAGCCCGAGACCGAACCCGGCGTGTTTGCAACCCCCGAAACGACGTAGATCCAAATACCATTCCAAGCCTTCTTCGCGCACGCCCATTTCAGCCATGCGTTTCTGAAGCATATCGAGACGCTCTTCACGTTGCGAACCGCCGACCAATTCACCGACCGACGGGACAAGCAAGTCGCAAGCCGCCACGGTTTTTTGGTCGTCGTTGACCCGCATATAGAACGATTTGATGTCTTTGGGATAATCGATCAGGAATACCGGGCCGTTGACGACCTTTTCACTGAGATAGCGTTCATGTTCGGATTGGAGGTCGGTTCCCCATTCGACCGGGAATTCGAAGGTCACATCCGCTTTTTTCAAGTGTTCGATCGCTTCGGTATAGGGCATTCTCTTGAAGTCCGACGTACGTACTTTCTCCAATCTTTCCAGTAACGTCGGATCGATCATCTGGTTGAAGAACTTCATTTCTTCCGGTGCGTTTTCAAGGACATAGGTAATGCATGATTTGACCATGTCTTCGATCAGATCCATGTTGTCTTGAAGATCGGCGAACGCGATTTCAGGTTCGATCATCCAGAATTCGCTCAGATGGCGGGGGGTATTGGAATTTTCGGCACGGAAGGTCGGACCGAAGGTATACACATCGCGGAACGCCAAAGCAAACGCTTCGGCCTGCAATTGGCCGGAGACGGTCAGACTGGCTTTCTTTCCGAAGAAATCTTCTTCGTATTTGTTGTCTTCACGCGTCGTGACGGTGAAGACTTCACCCGCCCCTTCCGCATCGTTCCCGGTGATGAAAGGCGTGTGGACGTAGACGAAGCCTTGGTTCTGGAAGAATTCGTGGATCGCCATCGAGAGGACGGAACGCACGCGGAAAACCGCGGAGAACGTGTTGGTGCGCGGACGCAAATGACCGACTTCGCGTAGGTATTCGAAAGAATGGCGTTTCTTCTGTAAAGGATACGCCGCGTCGCAGGCACCCTCCAGGATGATTTCCTTGACTTCGATTTCAAACGGTTGTTTCATTTCAGGCGTACGCTTGAACAGACCGGTCACCGTGATCGCGGTTCCGGTCAGATATTTGATCGCCTCTTCGAAATTCGGCAAGGTATCGTTGTAGACCAATTGGCAGTTGCGGAAGTAACTTCCGTCATTCAGTTCGATAAAACCGATCGCCTTGCTGTTGCGGTTGGTACGTACCCAACCCTGCAACTGCACATACTCGATTCCGTCGAGCTCGATTTGCGAACCTTCACCGGCAAGTTCATAAAGTTCGCGTACTGTCATAAATGTAACCATGGTTGCTCCTTTAGTAAAAAGTCCGAAATGGACTTATTTTAATGAATTGGTTTCAAAGACAAGTTCTTGGACCATCGATACGACATCGACCGGTTTGACCCGAACGCCTTTGGGGACTTGGATATGTTCATGTGTAAAATCGACGATGCCTTTAATGCCGTTTTCAACTAAAAGATTGACGGTTTCCTGAACATCTTTCGAAACGGTCAAAATCGCGATCCGACATCCCGGAGGCATCTTTTCTTTCAGCATATCCATGGGATACACCGGGATTTCGTACATGTTGCCCTGTTTGTGGGGCATGACGTCGAACGCACAGGCGATTTCACCGACCACGTGGTTCCAACGGTTGTAGTTCATCAAGGCGCGGCCAAGATTACCCGCTCCGACGATGATGATTTTCTCGTCGAAATTACCTCCGAGTTCTCCGTTGAAGATTTCGATCAACTTGTTGACCTCGTAACCATAACCTTGTTTCCCGAGCGAACCCAGGAAAGAGAAATCCCGTCGGATCGTCGTCGGTTCGATGTCGACGAACTCCGAGAGTTCGCGGGACATGATGCGTTGCACACCCAGATTGCTGAGTTTACGAAGTGCTTTCAAGTAGACGGGATAACGTTGCAGCGTAGCCTTGGGTACATGTTTATTGGATTTCATTGGGATCACCTACCTTGTTAATAATAACACATAGTTGCGTCATTGTGAAAGGTTTATTAATTTATACTTATAATTCAAGCCCCGGATCCGCCGAAAGATCGAGTCCTGCGCGATGCCCCGCCGTAAAGGCCAAGGTCCCCGCCATGGCGATCATCGCCGCGTTGTCCGTGCAACACCACATCGGGGGGATCGTGATTTTCAGGTGCGGGTAATCGTCTTTAAGGTTGACGACCAATTCGCGCAGACGCGAATTCGCCGCGACCCCTCCGGCAAGGACGAAGTGTTTCGCGTTGAACCGTTCGATCGCGATCTTCGATTTCTGCAGGATCTCGCCTAACGCGGCTTCCTGAAACGCATAGGCCAAATCGGAGGGAACGACTTCTTCCTTGATTTTCGTCTTTTGGGCATAGAATTGCAATACGGCCGACTTCAATCCGCTAAACGAGAAATCCAAATCGTTTTCCGTTTTCACTTTTGGAAGCCGATAGTGTTTGACCCCTGTTTTTGCGAGTTTGTCGATCGCCGGACCGCCGGGATAAGGTAAACCCATGACACGTGCTACCTTATCATAAGCTTCGCCGATCGCGTCGTCCTGGGTCGTCCCCAGAATCTCGAAGCTGAATTCGCTTTTGAGATAGACGAGTTCCGTGTGTCCGCCGGATACGACCAGAGCGAAAAGCGGGTACTCGATCTCCTCCACGAACCGGTTGGCGTAGATATGTCCGGCGATATGGTGGACGGGGACCAACGGTTTGCCGTAATACCAGGCCAACGCCTTCGCCGCTTGTATGCCGATGTGGAGCGATCCGACCAAACCCGGACCGTGGGTGATGGCGATCGCATCGATGTCGTCCATGGTCAGATTCGCATTGCTAAGGGCTTCCTGTAAAACGACCGTGATGTTTTCCACATGGATGCGGCTGGCGACTTCGGGAACGACCCCGCCGAACTTCGAATGGACGTTGATTTGGGATGAAACGATATTGGAAAGAAGCGTCTTTCCATTCTCAACGATCGCAACCGCGGTTTCATCGCAGCTGGTTTCGATCGCAAGTATTCTTAGTTTTTCCATGCTTGATTCCTTTCTAAAACCATCAGATGCGCATCTTCATGGTTGTCTTGATAATAGTCTTTGCGAATCCCCTTACGCTGGAACCCGAAGGATTCATAGAGCGTGATCGCCGCGATGTTCCCCACGCGGACTTCAAGCGAAATCCGCTCCGCCCCGCTCTGAAAGGCGTGGCGCAATCCATATTCCATCAGTCGTCTGGCGATGCCTTGACGGCGATGGTTCAACGTTGTGCCCAGTGTCGTGATCTGTGCCTGGTCGAACAAAATCCAAAGACCGATATACCCCTCAACGGCACCGTCGATTTCATCGACGAAATAGTGACCGAACGGATTCTCCGTGAGTTCATAGGTAAAATCACCCGCCGACCATGCGCTGGTGAATACCGTCTTCTCGATCTCGCTTACCCGGGAAATATCCTGGACGACCATCGGGCGAATCATGGTTTGAGATAAACCTCGCTCTCCTTAAGATAGCGCGGTTGAAGCGTATGAATGTTCTCGACGAGTTTCCAGTACGGCTTCAAGTCAAGAAAACGTTGTCCCAGATCCGGTAGCGTCGTTTCTTTATGGATCAAAACGCCATCGCCAAAAACGATCGTTTTCTCATCGATGAAATTCATGACTTCGTCGACGTTCAGAATGGTATCTTCGATCACGGACTTTCCGTTTTCATAGAGACCGAAGTAGACACGATGGCTGCGGGCATCCATCACACTGGCGGATTTCCCATGGATTCCGGCCAAAAGTTGAAGCGACGAAACGCAATAAAGCGGTAGGGAGGCTTGTTGGCAGATGACCTTGGCGATCGTCATCGCGATCCGGATACCGGTATAGGATCCCGGTCCGTCCGTGATCACCATCGCCTCGAGTTGTCTCGGCGCCCAACCGACGCTTTTAAACGCTTGGTCCAGTTCGACCATGATGGTTTCGGATTGTGCCTTAAACGCGTCCTTTTGAAACCTATAGACCAATGTATCCTCATCGATCAGCGCGATCGTCAAGGTACGATGGGATGTATCCAGGCAAACGGTTTTCATCGTTCCAATTCCTCCACGAGTTTCGTATACTTTTCACCATGGCAGCTCAATTTGAATTTACGGCTGGATTCACCGGTACGCGTGATGTCCAAGCGCAGATAGTCTTCAGGTAGCCGATCGATCATGTAATCCGGCCACTCGATGACCGTTACGCCTTCGTCCTCGATCAGTTCCTCAAAACCGAGATCCTGATGCAATCCTTCCAAACGATACGCATCGATGTGATAGAGGGGTAATCTTCCTTGATAGACTTTCATGATCGTAAAGGTCGGCGAACTCACCGTGCGATGGATTTCCAAGCCCTTGGCCAACCCTTGGGTGAACGTCGTTTTACCGGAACCCAGATCCCCGCTTAAAAGGATGCATGTGCCCGCATCGAGAATCTTGCCTATTTTTTCACCGAACGCTTTGGTTTCAGTGGCGGATTTCGTTGTGATTTCTTTCTTCATAGTATCTCCTGACGTTTCGAATTATAGCATATCCTCTTGTATCCATAAAGTATAGTAAAAAAGAGCCCTTTCGCAAGAGCTCTTCTTAAAATCCGGCAGCGAGCTATCTTCACTATGGCATGCATAGCTAGTTTTGCCGCAAAAGTGCTTAACTTCTGTGTTCGGGATGGGAACAGGTGTGACCACTTTGCCATAACCACCGGATGTGAGAGATGGTGTCTCTCAAA
>Ga0154525_109_pt1 | contig 67438 bp, 76 predicted proteins | sample RifGroE2_FD_105668 | JGI IMG/M metagenome (GOLD analysis project Ga0154525, IMG submission 105668) | Firmicutes bacterium GWE2_51_13
ATTGGGCGGTGTCGACTCCGACACCATCGAGCGCCGAAATGAACTTCTCGCATAGGCTGGTGAAACGGTCTTGTTTTCGAATGACTTGTTCGGCTTTCTTTTCGAGTTGGTCGACGTTTTTCTGACTTGCGACGAATTCGGAGACGCTCAGCCATTCCCCTTCGACTTCAACCATCCCGTTGATGACATAGAGCCCTAACGGGACGTTCTTTCCATCCGCTTCGAATTTCTCGCGTAAGGTCGCCTTGATGACGGCGACGACGGTCGTGTCTTCGATGCCTGCGCTCGCAGCGACCGCAGCCTGGATTCGCTGTCCCAGCGAATCTTGTTTCACTTCTTCTTCCGTCTCGTCATCCTCTTCCTCTTCGTCCAAAATCACGGTCGTCACGATGACATAGTCATCGGAAGTATCCGAACTGACGATGAAGCCGGCGTCGGTGGCGATCACGATCAGTTTCTCGATCGCTTCTTCGATCGGCAAACCGACCAGACCCGACACATCCAAGGTCAGAGCGTCGTCGTTGAGCGCTTTGATCTCGACGACGATATCATGATAATCCGTGTAGAATTCGAAACTCGGGTTGATATCGACGCTTACCATGGCATAGACGGATTTCGCCGTCGCGATCGATTCTCTCGCCTTGGAAACAAAGGCATACACCAACATCGTCATCACCAAGGCTAAGGATAAGCTGACTGCGAATAGTTTTTTGATCATGTGGAATCCTCGCTTTCTCTGTTGATCGATGATCATTGTCTGAACGAATCTTCGACTCCGTAGATCTTTTTTCTCCTTTGAAATAGAAAAAAGAACAAATACTTTGGTAACTGGCTACCACCTGACGGAGGTCCTCTAGCTTTGCGTCCTTATCTTTCGATAAGTTTGCCTTTTTCATTCATTGTTCTCTACATGCGAATCGTAGCACAGATTTTAGTGAAATCATAGTGGGAAATCGCAAGATTGTGTTGATTTTTTCTAGAAAATGTTTATAATGGCGGTTTTATACGCTAGATTTGAATGGAAAGAATGGTTCGCAGCGTTTGCGGGTCATACATCGCATCTTTTAGCGTATCGACATCCTTTACCGTGATGTCGATCGAATCGAAGTGCCTCGTGATTTTCTTTCGGATACGACGATAGACCCGGTCATCGGGTTGGGTTGTTTTCCCTTGAAACAAATCGTGGAAATACATGAAGACAAGAGCGTGCATGGCTTCGAAGATGGAGGACTCGATCCAGAAATCCACTTTGTCCAACGGAGGAAGATATCTTTCCAAAAGCTTCTCGACCATGATCAACCCGTCGTCGTTGGACTTCCAGATATCCACATAGACAAAATCGAAATCGTCGAGAAAAGACTTGTTGAAATAAACCGAGGCGTCGCCTTCCACGATCGTCAACGGGATGGAAGTTGGGAACTGGGGTTGGATGAAGGTTTGAAACAGTTCGATGACGGCCTTTGACTTTTCAATCACCGTGATCGACGTTACGTTCGGATTCAGCATCGCCATATAGATGAAGTATCCGATCCCCAACCCGAACGTGACGACTTTCCCCTTCGCTTTCTTGGCATAAGGGTCGTTCGTATTCGCTTCGGCGGGGGAATCCATCATCCACACTTCGTCGCCTTGCCAAAGGAACACCGCGTCGTAGGGCTGATCCAGGGCACGCAAAGTCATCCAGTCGTTGAGTTCGCGCATTGGATCGGGATGGATGGCGCAAACATTGAACAGTTCGTTGGCGCTTAGGGTTTCGCGGGTGAACTTGAACTCGGAGCTTTGGATCGCATCGAGTCGGATGTGGGTGTTGTATGGGCTTTGAAGGTACTCTTGGGTGCTGATGAATAAGGATGGCCAGGTTTCTTCTTCGCCTGAAAACTCGGGGATCCCCGCTTGTTTCATCTTCTTTTGGAGTTTCTTCTCGGTCCTGGGCGTCACATGCATCCCCAAAAAACCATTGATTTCATCGTTTCGAAGATGATTCATGCATCGTTTGAAAAACGCTTCGATTTCAGGCGTACGTTCTATTTTCATCGGTTTACCTCGATTCCCATCAGGTTCGACCCTATTGTATCATATTCGACCAAGTCGGGTTTTACGAAAGAAAGGGAATCCGCATCGGATTCCCTTTTGGGTTTAGTTTTCGGCGAGCGATTTGATCGCGCGGTATTCTTTCATGTCGGTATACAGTTCCCCAAGATAGGGATTGCGCTTCGTCTTCACGACGCGGTACATCATGAATCCGAACACGGCTACGTTGATCCCTAACGATAAGGCACCCAGGATCGTATAGATCATCGGGTTGTAGGTCGAACTGACCATGAATCTTCCCTGGTCTTGAAACGCCGGGAAGGTTTGGGCGAACATGCACCAGATCGCCAAGGTCTGGGCGCGGTGTTGAAGCCATGCGCCTTTCCCGATGGTGAAGGCGCAGAGGGTCGGCGCGATCAGAAGCGCCAAGCCGGCATACCAGGAATGCGTCGGGATGCAGTTGTAGGTGTAGACGAAGTTCCAGACATCGTAGGCCAGGATCCAAAACCACAGCATGTCCGGCCAAAGCATGTCCTTGCTTGCGTCGCTCTTGGTTTGCTTACGAAGGACGATCCCGAACCATCCGGTGATCGTGATGATGTTCAGGATCCCCGCGACGGCGTTCATGTAGTTCCACGGTCCGCCGAGCACGCCGACGACTTCGCCTTCGATCGCGCCGGAGTTCACCAACCAGTACATCGATCCGACTTCGAAATCGCGGATGACGGCTTCCAGGATGTTGACGGCGAGGATCAAGGGAGGGAAACACAAGGCGATTTTATTGTTCGCTAGGCGCCAAAGCACTTCCCCGGTCTTCTTGTCTTTCTTGACGACATGGCGGATGCACCAGAACCCGATGCAGCCCGCGGTCGCGGAATAGACTTTGGCGAGGTGGAACCAATCGGTATAGGTCGTTTCTTTGAGCGCGGTCATCCAGAGGATACTCAGGAAAACCGGTAGGATGACGAAACTGAAGAAACCGGCCAGTTTCCAACGACGTGCGAATTCATTGAAGATAAACAACGAGATGAAGACCACAAACCACATCGATAGCGCTGAGACTAAGGTCGCCCCTTCGGCGGTGTTGAATGCAAACATTTTCTTTCCCCTTTTGTGATCGATTTCGATCGAACGAGTTTAAATCCCTAAGGTAAGCATGAGGATTCCGCATAAGGCGACCGCGGAACCGGCTAAAGCGTGTGAATATTCATGGAGCCCGGACAGTTTCACGATATCCATGCCCTTCAGTAAGACATAGGTCATCGCTAGCATCGTACCGATCGTACATACCGTGAACGTAACCGTGACCAAGAGGAGCGCACCGACGTTTTGCGTCGCCGCGGGATACATCAGGATCGGAATCAACGGTTCGCAAGGTCCCAGGACGAAGAGGATGAACAATCCCCAGATCGTCGTCTGCGATTTTTTCTGCGACTTGAGGTGGTCTTCGACGCTTGCCGTTTCATGATGATCATGCACGATGATCCGTCCATCGACGGTGTGGGTGTGTTCTTTATGCTTGTAGAGGTTGCGTAGCGCCCATAAGGTGTAAAGCAAGCCGAATCCGATGAGGAAATACGTCGCCAAGGAAGCGCGGACGCTTTCCAAATCCACCAAGGTGGATAGACTGGCACTTAAGGCGATGCCGGCGAATCCCAGCAAGACCGAGCTCAACACATGCCCGACCCCGCAGACGAAGACGACGATCATCGTTTTCCTCATCGTCCACGTGTTGGCTTTCGATAGGGCGACAAACGGGAGGTAATGGTCGACCCCGATGACGGTATGTACGGTACCGATGAATGCCGCCGTACCCAGTAGATAAGACACTTCGTTCATGCTTTCCCCTCGACTTTCAATACGCGACGATTTCTTTGATCAGAAATTCTTTGCCGCTCACCAAATCCCAATTCTTTTTGATACAGGATGGACAATTCCCTTGGTTCTCCACGATTTTGAAGGTCAATCCGCAGTCCCGGCAATGACCGATGGCCGTGACGATCTCGATTTCCAACTTGGTTTTCTCAAACCGCGTCCCGTCGATCGCCGCCGGGAAACATTCTTCAAGATACTTAGGGATCATCGTGGAGATTTCCCCCACCTGCAGGACGATGGTCTCCACTTCGCTCAATTGGTTTTCAAGCACGACACGCTCGACGGTCTTGATGACCTCGAACACGACACTTAACTCATGCATTTGTTCTTCCTTACTCTTCCCTGGCGAACGCGTTCTTCACGTTCTTCACAAGGATCCGTCCTTGACGTTTGATGATGTTTTTCACGACCAAGGGTTTCAACTCTTCGTAGGACGCTCCGCCTGAATTGTAGGTCCGGACCAGGGAGATGGCGTCGAACTTGCATTTGGTCGTACATTGTCCGCACCCGACGCACATGTATTCGTCGATCACCGTCGCGCCGCATCCAAGACATCTGGAGGTTTCTTTCTTCATCTGCGCTTCGCTGAAGGTCGGACGGGCATCGCTGAACGCCTCTTTCCCGGTGGTCTTGTAGTGGGTTTTCACACTTTCCCGGGGAATACGGTCATAGCCTTGGAAATCGAAGTTGTCTTTGTTGATCGCCACATATTCCCTGCGGTCGCGTCCGTTGACCAGGCTCTGGCCGGGTTGGACATAGCGGTGGATCGAGATGGCGGCTTGCTTGCCGGCTGCGATCGCATCGATGGCGAAACGCGGTCCGGTATAACAGTCCCCGCCGGTAAAGACGTCGGACTGGTTGGTTTGGTAGGTGAAGGCGTCGGCGATCAGCGTTTTATTGGGGTTGAATTTCGCGTCGCTGTTTTCAAGCAGGTTTCCCCATTCGATGGCTTGACCGACGGAGACAAGGACCGTGTTCGCCTCGACGAACAGAATGTCGTTCTCGTCGAACACCGGATTGAACCGTTTGTTTTCATCGAAGACGGAGACACACTTCTTGAATTCGACCCCGACGACTTTGTTGTTTTCGACGACGATGCGCTTGGGACCCCATGAATTATGAATCTGGATGGCTTCATCCAAAGCTTCTTCGATTTCTTCTTCCAACGCCGGCATTTGGGAACGGCTTTCCAGGCAATACATCCCGACGTTCTTCGCTTCCATCCGCACCGCGGTGCGGGCGACGTCGATCGCGACGTTGCCTCCCCCGATGACCACGACGTTCCCGGAAAGTTTGCTCGCCCTGTCGAGGTTGACCTCGCGCAGGAAGTCGACGCCGCTGATCACATCGCGGTGGTCTTCCCCTTCGATTCCCAGCTTACGGCCTTTCTGTGCGCCGATCGCCAGATAGAACGCTTTATAGTCCTGGTTTCTTAATTCGTCGAGCGATACGTCTTTTCCGACTTCCACGCCGGTTTTAAACTCGACGCCGAGTTCTTTGAGGATGTCGATCTCCGCGTTGACCACGTCTTTCTCAAGACGATAATTGGGAATGCCTAGGGTCATCATCCCTCCGAGCGCCTCTTGTTTCTCAAAGACGGTGACTTTATAGCCATCGATCGCCAGGTAATAGGCACACGACAAGCCGGCCGGACCGGCGCCTATGATGGCAATCTTTTTCCCGTAGTGATGACGCAGTTTCGGGATATAGCGGTTTTTGACGTTGAGGTCTTGGTCGGCGATGAATTTCTTGATTTCATCGATGGCCACGGCTTTGTCGATCTCGCAGCGTGAGCAGGCGGATTCGCATTTATGCGGACAGATCCGTCCGCAGATCGCCGGGAAAGGGTTCTCGTGCTTGATCAATTCCAAGGCTTCGGTGTATTTCCCCTGTGACGCCAGTTTGATGTATCCCTGGATCGCGATATGCGCCGGACATTCGGTTTTACACGGACTGGTCCCGCCGTCGACGACATTCTTCCGGTTGGTACGGTAGTCGACGTTGAACTTCTCGGGACCCCACTTCGTATCCCGGGGAGTATCCGCCGGTTTGACGACGACCGGGTTGATTTGGTAAAGCTTGGTCCCCAGTTTCGCCGCGTTGGTCGGGCAATTCTCGACGCATTCGCCGCATGCGACGCATTTTTCGGCATCCACATGGGCGACGTAGTTCGAGCGGACCATGTCCGAGTTCTGGAACATCTGCGCGATCCGCATGGCATAGCACGAACATCCGCAGCAGTTGCAGATGGCGTGCGTCTTCCCGGTTCCGTCAAGGTTGGGGATCTGATGCATCAAGCCGTTCTCTTCCGCACGGCGGATGATTTCAAAGGCTTCTTCACGCGTGATCTCGCGACCTCTGCCGGTGCGGATATAGTACTCCGCCGCATGGTCCATCTGGATGCACATGTCTTCTTTCAAGTGGCCGCAACCTTCCCCCATCGCTTCGCGCGAGGTCCGGCATGAACAATCCGACACCGAGAAACGGTGGGCTTCGTTGAGATACTTGGAAATTTCTTCATAGGAGGCGCGACGGGTTTCCCCGGCGATCGCGGTTTCGATCGGAATGACACGCATGACCCCGACCCCGATCGGGAACTTCCCGACGCTCATCGGACCCACGACACGACCGTATTCTTCAAACGCACGGGCGATCTGCGGGTATTTCGCGACGTTTTCCTTATTGTTGACCATCATTTCCATGATGCCCGGCACCCAGGTGTCGTACCAATACTTATCGACGCCGTCTTTCTTATTGACGAAACAAACCCCGGCCATGGATAATTCCCATGCCAGTTTCTCGACGAGTTCGGTCGGTTTTCCGCAGAGTTTGCCCAACTCTTCGGCGCTCATGGGTTTTCTGAATTCCATCACCAAGGCGACTTCGGCCATTTCTTCCGTAACGACCGGTTCCATGATGTAGTAACGGGGATCGGCCGCGGTGATCGCACCCTTGGACCCCATTTTCTTATTGCTGACTTTATTCGCGAATTCCAATACTTTGAGTTTCACGTTCTGTTGGGTCATTTCACTGTTCCTTCCATTTCTTGACTTCATCCCTGAGCCATTGTGCGAACTCATCGACCCCTTCACCGGTACGCGCCGAGATCGGGATGATCTTGATGTTCGGATTCAACTTCAACACTCTTTCCTTGCAGACTTCCAAATCGAAATCGAAGACGCTCATCACATCGATCTTGTTGATCAGAAGGACGTCGCAGATCGTAAACATCAGAGGATACTTCAACGGCTTATCATCCCCTTCGGGGACGCTGAGGATCATCGCGTTCTTGCTGGACCCGGTATCGAATTCCGCCGGACACACCAAGTTCCCGACATTCTCCAATACCACCAGATCCAAGTCGTCAACGCCCAATCCTTCCATGCCCTGCCGGGTCATGTCCGCATCGAGATGGCACATCCCCCCGGTATGGAGTTGGATGACCTTGACCCCGGTCTTCGCGATTGTGACCGCATCGACATCGGAATCGATGTCCGCTTCCATCACGCCGATCTTCATCTCGTCCTTGAGCCGATTCAAGGTTTGCGTCAGCGTCGTCGTTTTCCCCGCCCCCGGCGAAGCCATGAGATTCAATAGAAAAATCCCTTTCCCCTTTAATTCTTTGCGTAAAAGATCCGCTTGTTTGTTGTTGTTCCCGAAGATGCTTTCCTTGATCTCGAGAATTCTAAATTCCGACATCGTTACCTCTTTCCGTGTTGTACTTGTGCACCAATGTGAATAGTTTAACATAACGTTTGTTATGTTTCAAGACGATTTGTGGAGAAGATCACAAGAAATCGCGCGAAATAAATGATGTTTTTTTGAAAGTGATGCTAAACTGATAGTTAGAGGTAATAAAATGACAAATGAACCGATCAATAAACGAAAACAACACATCCTCGACGCGGCGTTGAATGTTTTCGCAGTCAAGGGTTTCGATGATGCAAGCATGCGTGAAATCGCAATGGCGGCGGGGTTGACGACCGGTGCGATCTATCACCACTATAAAAACAAGGACGATCTGTTTTACGACGCGGTCAAGGAAGCCGCGTATTTCGTCCAAAAATTATCGGAGCGGGATGAAAAGAGCCAGCTGAAGTCCAACCGCGAAATGCTGGAGGAAATCAGCAAGAAGGTTCAGGAAAGGATGTCGAAAGAAGTCGAACAACGCCTACTGATCCTACTTGCCGCCTATGCCATTTCCAAAGGCGGAAAAATCAAAGAGAAGTATAAGTTGGATTATGAAGAAATCATCACTAAGGTCGCCGACATGTATTTCTTTGCGTTCGGTGTCCAGAACGCGGATTATCAGAAAAGCTTGGCGGCGATTCTTGTCGCCGCTTTGGATGGTTTGGCGATCCAATATTCCTTGGGCGTTCTCAAATTCAACGATCAACAGTTCAGAGATACCTTCATCACTTTCTTTGCGGAAAGCATCCCGATGTTCATCCGCAACCATGGCAAACCATAAACGACCCGGGTCGTTTTTGTTTGCTTATCGATGATTTCAACCTTTTCATCCATGAATTCTTTCATTGAAACGACCAATCCTTCCGATTTCACGAAACTCCATGCCAATCCTTCGTTTGCATCTTCTTTTTTTGCCTCAATCGAATTATGCTAAACGATGAAGTAGAAATCGCTACTTAAGATGAAAGGTTCCCCAATGTTCTCAAATCACGCTTTACGAAAATTGGTCCTTCCCCTCTTCTTGGACCAAATCCTGTTATTCACGGTGACGATCACCGCGACCATGCTGCTTTCCTATGCCGGCGAAGCCGCGTTTTCAGGCGTTTCGTTGGTCGACATGATCAACATGCTGATGGTGACGATGCTGGCGTCGTTGGCGACGGGAGGCGCCGTCGTCGTTTCCCAATATGTCGGGATGAAAGACCAAAAGAACACTTTGGTCGCCGCCAGTCAGTTGATCACCGCCACCGCAGCGATTTCGGTCGTCGTGACCTTGATCGTCGTGTTGTTCTATGCCCCGATCCTTCGCCTGTTGTTTGGTAACGTGGATGCTTCCGTCATGGCGTCCGCAACTTTATACTTCATCGTTTCCAGCTTGTCGTATCCTTTCTTAGCCCTCTATAATTCGGGGGCGGCGTTATTCCGTTGTATGGGCAACTCCAAGGTCCCGATGACGGTTTCCCTCTTGATGAACGTGTTGAACGTGGCCGGGAACGCCATCGCAATCTTCACCCTCCACACCGGCGTCGCCGGGGTCGCCGTCGCGACCCTGCTGTCCCGCTTTCTCGGGGGATGCGTGATGCTTTATCTCTCGGCGAATCAAGAAAACACGATCCACATCAAGTTATCCGAGATTCTCAGTTGGAATCCGCCCATGATCAAACGGATCCTGAAGATCGCCGTTCCCAACGGCATCGAGAACGGATCCACGCAATTGGGCCGTGTCCTGCTTGTCAGTATCATCGCCCTTTTCGGTACGACCCAGATCAGTGCCAACGGGGTCACCAACAGCCTTGGGTCGATCGCCTTGAGTTTCGCGATGGCGATGAACCTGGCGATCGTCCCGGTCGTCGGTCAATGCGTCGGGGCTGGGAATTTCGAGGAAGCCAAGAAATACATCGAGAAACTCATGAAAATCACCTATGTCATAACACTGGTCATCAGTTTGGCTCAAATCATCGCCTTGCCGTGGTTATTGAACCTCTATTCCCTTTCCGACGAAGCCCGCAAGATCGCCACGACCTTGATCCTCATCCACAACCTCTCCGCCATCTTCTTCTGGCCGACCGCGTTCACCTTACCCAACGCACTGCGCGCCGCGGGAGATGCGAAGTTCACGATGTACAGTTCCATCGGAGGCATGTTCATCATCCGCATCTTCTTCGCCTACATCTTGGGGGTCGTCTTCAACCTCGGCGTCGTCGGTGTCTGGTCGGCGATGTGCATCGACTGGGTCTTCCGTTCAGCCGCCTACATCTGGCGCTATCAAAGCGAAAAGTGGACGAAGTTCAACGTGATCTAGCCTACGAAATCATGAAAATAACCTAGAATTTCGGATTCTTCCTCTTGACTTGGAGTTAACTCCAGGGTATACAATGCACCTATCAAGGAGGAATACATATGGAATATATAAAACTAGGGAATACCGGACTCGATGTTTCCCGTATTTGTTTGGGGTGCATGAGTTTCGGCGACATCGCTTCGGGATTCAACCAATGGGCGATTAGCGACGACCAAAGCGAAGCGATCATCAAACGTGCATTGGATTTGGGGGTGAACTTCTTCGACACCGCCAACGTCTACTCCGCCGGGACAAGCGAAGAAGTGCTGGGTCGTGCCCTCAAGAAATATGCCGACCGGGACAAAGTGGTCATCGCAACGAAAGTCTATTTCAAGATGCATGAGGGTCCCAACGGAAGCGGGCTGTCCCGCAAAGCGATTTTCAGCGAAGTGGAGAAGAGTCTGAAGCGTCTGCAAACCGACTACATCGACCTCTACATCATCCATCGGTGGGACTACAACACGCCGATCGAAGAAACGATGGAAGCGCTGCATGACTTGGTGAAAACCGGGAAAGTCCGATACATCGGCGCGTCGGCCATGTATGCCTGGCAGTTCCAGAAGGCGCAATATGTCGCGGAAAAGAACGGATGGACGAAATTCGTCAGCATGCAGAACCACTACAATCTGATCTACCGTGAAGATGAGCGGGAAATGATCCCCTTCTGCGTCGAAAACAAAATCGCACTGACGCCGTACAGCCCCTTGGCTTCCGGCCGTTTGGCGAAGAACCCCGATGAAACGTCATTGCGGCTTGAAGTCGATAAAGTCGCGGTCAGCAAGTATGGCGCATCCAGCGACATCGATCGCCCGATCATCGACCGCGTCGGGGAACTCGCGAAAAAGTACGGCGTCCCTCGCGCACACGTTTCGATGGCATGGCTATGGAGCCGACCGGGGGTCGCATCCCCCATCGTCGGAGCGACGAAACTTCAGCACCTCGAAGACGCCGTCGAAGCGTTGAACGTGAAACTGACCTTGGAAGACTGTTTGTATCTTGAAGAACCGTATACTCCGCATCCGCTGGTTGGGTTGATCCCGTTCAAATTCAACCGATAATCGATCTTCCATAGAAACGTTTCCCTGAATTCGGGGAAACGTTTTGCATGTCATTAGGGTAACGCCGTTGATTTCAAGGTACGGACACAATGAAGGGATGACAATATGCTATAGTAGAGAAGAATACAGAAAGTCGAGGCGACTCTTCAATGGACATCAACGAAGAACTCAAAGATCCGAAGTATAGCGAAGCCTATTCCGAAACCAAGCTTTTCAATAAAATCGTGAAGTTCGCCAAAGCCGCCGGGACCAAGGCGATCTATCTTGCCTTGCTGTTGTTTTACACGCTTCAGCAATCCACGACGCCGAAGTGGGCGAAATCCGTCATCATCGGGGCCTTGGGTTATTTCATCCTCCCCTTGGATTTCATCCCCGACTTTGTCCCGATCGCCGGGTTCTCGGATGATGTTACCGCATTGCTCTCCGCTTTCGTCGCAGTCGCCATGTATGTCAATCCTGAGACAAAAGCCAAGGCAAAAGCGCGGATGCAGATTTGGTTTGGATCCTACGATGAAACGAAACTGGATGAGATCGACCGGAAAATCGAGGACTGAGTTATCCAGGGTCTTATAAGTTTAAAAGAGACAAGTTAGAAAAAAACCCTTCCGGGTTTTTTTACGTTAGGTTTGGTGCGCGTGACAGGACTTGAACCTGCATGGTTGCCCGCTAGATCCTAAGTCTAGTGCGTCTGCCAGTTTCGCCACACGCGCGTGAAAGCATTCCTATAATATCATGGAAAAGCATCGTAATCAAGAAAACGTGCGATGAATTCCACGGGAAAATAAGCATCGTTGTCATCCCGGCATTACGGCACTATAATGAAATCGTAATGCATGATCCTTGTAGATTTAATGGCTTATCGTAACCAGACACTCTCTTGAAGATCAATGGAGGATAACGTATGAAACCGAATCATCCGGTAAAAGTATCCCTAAACGCCTTCAATTTCTACCGTTACACCGTTGCGATATTGTTTTGGCTCGCCTATTTTCTCAAGGTCGAGGAATTCTTGCTTGTCAATTTCGTCGTGATGTTTTTGTCCGCCTTGTTTACGATCCGATCTTCTCCGCTTGTCACTCTCTGGGCGCAGACGTTCGATCGGATCCTTCCCTCGAAGGTCATCGAAGTCGATGAACCGGGAACCCGGTTCGCACATGCCCTTGGCGCCTTCTTGAGTCTGATCGCCTACCTCATCCACACGATTAGTCCCTACGATTCGACTTGGATCTTCGTCTTCTTTCTCGCGGTGTTCAAAACGTTTTCCGCGTTTGGATATTGCGGAGGCTTGAAAATCTACAACCTCGTCCGTGGGTCGAAGGCCGGAAATCGCTGACATTACCATTCATTCGGGAAAAGAAAAAGAGCCGAAGCTCTCTATTTCTCTTGGTCCAACGCATGATGGATCGCATCCGCCACGCTGGGGAAAATCTTGCTTGCGATGCGTTTGACTTCATCGCTTCCATTGTCGACCGTATATCCACCAAAGCCTTCGATCATCAGGACATCGTTAAACGCATCTCCGATCACATGGATTTCAGGATCGATTTCCAAGTGGTCGACGATGAAGTCGATGCCTGTCTTTTTACTTGTGCCGAAAGGTCCGATGTCGATGTTTTCATTGTTCGAGTAGCAACTTACCTGTCCGTAAAACATTTCATTCAGTTCACGGACGCATTTGTCCGCGTCCGACGGGTTCACGAAACTCGCGAACATGACGGCGACCCGTTGGTTTTGGATGATTTCATCCGCTGTGATTCCGGTCAAGGTCGGTTTGAAGTTCGGTTTGGGCTTGAAGCTGTTGCGACCCACCTTGAATCCATCGTTGGCGCCATAAAGATACAAATCATAGGTCATCAGATGCGACAGGATCGATGGGATGATCTCGTTGGGGATCATTTTGAGAAGCAGCGTTTCTTCATGCCGGTTCTGGATGGCGCCGCCGTTGTTTCCGACCACGAAATCGACCGGGAAATCGAATTTGGTGATTTCATCGCGCATGCTTAAGAGCGACCTTCCGGTCGCCATTCCGAAGAGATGGCCTTGGGAGCGCAAGTCGTGGATGGCTTGGATGTCTTCCTGACTGACGCCGTTTCGATTCAGGGTTCCGTCGTAATCACTGGCGAACAGGATCATTTCTTCGCCCTCGCATAGATGATGGCTTCCATGCCCGCCGTCATCCCGTCGCTGACCGCTTTGGCAATCTGCATCGTTCCGACGGTACAATCCCCCGCCGCGAAGAGTCCGGGGACGTTGGTGTGCCGTTTTTCATCCGTTACGATCTTGCTTCCATCGACCATCGCTCCGATCTTCAGTGCGAGGTCGCTGGAGGATGCGCTTCCCAGGGCGATGAACAAGCCGTCTACGGAAATCGTCGACCCATCCGCCAGACGCACGCCTTCGACGCCGTCCGTCCCCGTGATCTGCTCGATCTTCTGCGTATTCACGACGATTTCAGGCGGGAAAACGACTTCCGGCGGAAGTCCGTGGGTGAATAAGGTCAGTTTCCCGACCAAGGGAAGCAGTTCCTGCGCTTCATGTAAGGCATAGGCACCGTGTCCGATGACCCCCACATGCTTGTTGCGATAGAAGAACGCGTCGCACACGGCGCAATAGGAAACCCCTTTACCTTCAAGTTCCTTGACGCCCGGGATTTTCACGGTCGTCCGCGGGGAACCGGTGGCGATGACGACCGCTTTGGCATGGTAGCGGGCATGGTCGGTATCGACGATGAAGTTCTCGTCAAGATCCATCGAGATCCCCGTCACTTGTCCGTCGATGATTTCGATGCCGAGTTCCTTCGCCTGCGTCACGCCGGCTTCTAAAAGCGTTGGCCCGGAAATGGTGCCCACGCCGTAATAATTCGCGATTTTCTCCGTCTTCGCCAAGGCACCGCCGTCTTTCGCGATGATCAGCACGTTCAAATTCGCACGTTTAACGTAAAGGGCGGCCTGGATTCCCGCCGGGCCTTTACCGAATACAATCACATCGAACATGATACCCTCCTAGTCTGCGAACGATTCAAACTCCGAGAACGTAAACATCAGTTCTTTCTCCAAGCGGATCTTCGCGCTTTCATATGTGTTCGTTTGGTCTCCATGACATAAAACCAGTTTGACGTCGGAGTAGTGGCTCCGGTTCTCAAACAAGAAACTGCGCACGGCCGCCGCTACCTTACCGGCATGGATCGGCGATACGACGACCAGTCGGTCGAATGAACGCAGATCGGCGTCGATCTTGCGTAATTTGACGCGTCTTCCCAAGGAAGCCTGGTATCCGCAGATCGGATAGGCTTTCCATCCCGTCCACTTATGGACCGGTTGGATCTCGATCAATTCGGCTCCTGTTTTTTCTGCGAACGACTTGGCGATTTTGGCACAATGTCCCCCGATGGAATAGTAAAGTACAGCATCTTTCATGGCAGTCACCTCGCCTTATTTTACACCAAAACAAAAACAGATGGAAGAACCATCTGTTTAGGATACGGAAATAACGATGAAACCCTTCGCTTCCAACAGTGAACGGACTTTCGCCTTGTCGGTCTCTTCGACGCGCATGACGAATTCGTTGGCACGGTTGCGATAGGCGGCGATGTGCGAAATCGATATGTCGTTGTCGGTGAAGACGCTCGACAGTTCGGTGATCACACCGACTTTGTCTTCAGGGACGTCGACGACGATCCGTGTCCCTTTTTGGTGATAGCCGAACAAGTCGACGAACGCTTTTAAGATATTGCTGGTCGTGATGATCCCCAAGAGGGTATTATCCTCACCGACGACCGGCAGACAGCCGATGTCTTTTTTCTCCATCGTATCCGCGGCTTCTTCGATCACCGCATCGGCGGAAATCGTCACGACCTTACGGATCATGATGTCTTTGACTTTCGTCTTGGACAAGAGATAGTTCATCTCGTGGATACTGAAGGTCGACATGTTCGAAGGGGAATTCTCCTGGACGACGCCTTGCGTCACCAGGCCGACCAATTTCCCTTTCTCCACGACGGGGAGACGATGGATCTTGTGCTCATGCATCAGATCCAAGACTTCGGAAATGGTTTGATCCGGTGTGACGCAGATCGGATTCACGGTCATCTTGTTTTTTACATACATGGTTTATCCTCCCAAGTATACTTTCTGTACTTCAGGGCTGCTTAGCAATTCGGCGCCCGTCCCGCCCAGCACGATCGTTCCGGTTTCCAGCACATAGGCCTGGTCTGCGATCTTGAGGGCTTGCATCGCGTTTTGTTCGACCAAGAGGATGGTCGTACCGGTGGCGTTGATTTCCTTGATGATATTGAAGATTTCACGGACCAACAACGGTGCCAAACCCATCGACGGTTCATCCAGCAGCAGCAGTTTCGGCCGGGCCATCAATGCCCTGGAAATCGCCAACATCTGTTGTTCCCCGCCCGACAAGGTCGCGGCATCCTGGTTTCTGCGGTTATACAAAATCTCGAAGCGCTTGTAGATCTTATCGAGGTCTTCTTTGATCCCCTCTTTATCTTTGCGCAGGTAGGCACCCATCAGTAAGTTTTCATAGACCGTCAATCCGGAGAAGATCCGACGTCCTTCCGGGACTTGGACCAAGCCCATCGTCGGCAACAGTTGCGCCGATACGCTGAGGATGTCCTTGTCGAGATAGACGATCGACCCGCTGGTCGATTTCAAAAGTCCGCTGATGGTTTTCAGCAAGGTCGTCTTACCGGCTCCGTTGGATCCGATCAAGGAAACGATCTGCCCTTCCTTCACTTCTATTTTAACATCTTTCAAAGCATGAATCACGCCGTAATGCACATTCAGGTTTTCGATGTTCAGCATCTTCCTATTCCTCCTCGCCCAGATACGCTTCGATGACGCGCGGGTTGTTTTTGACTTCCTGGGCCGATCCTTGGGCGATCAGTTTCCCGTAGTCCAACACGAAGATGCGCTCGCAGATCGACATGACCAACGACATGTCGTGTTCGATCAAGACGATGGTCAGATCCATTTCGGTGCGGATCTTGGCGATGAAATCCGTCAGGGCATGGGTTTCCTGGGGATTCATCCCCGCCGCCGGTTCGTCGAGAAACAAAAGCTTGGCTCCGGTGGCCATCGCACGTGCGATTTCAAGTTGCCTTTGCTTTCCGTAGGGCAGGTTCTTCGCCTTCACATCGGCCAATTCATCCAGATGGACTTTGGCGAGAAACTGCCGCGCCTTCACATCGATCGCCGCCTCGGACTTATAGAAGCCGACCGAACGAAACAAGGCGCCCAGGATCCCGTATTTCGCTTCCTTGTTCATGGCGATCTTCACGTTGTCGAGGACCGACAATTCCTTGAAGAGACGGATGTTCTGGAAGGTACGCGCCACCCCTTGATGCGTGATCTTGTAGGGGGGCATCTTATTCAATTCGACGGTCTTCCCGTCTTTCGTTAATAACACTTTGCCTTCCGTCGGCGTATAAACCCCGGTCAGCACATTGAAAAGAGTGGTCTTCCCGGCGCCGTTGGGTCCGATCAAGCCGACAAGTTCCCCTTCTTCCACCGAGATGGAAACATTGGAAACCGCGCTCAATCCGCCGAAGTTCTTCGTCAGATGTTCGACTTTCAGTAGACTCATCGCTGTTTCCCCTTTCCGATCGACGCGACCGCGACCCTGAACTTCCTCAGCGTCACCAGGTCGATCAACCCTTTGAGTGCGTTCTTATAGGTATCAAGCGAGAAAATGGCTTTCAGCGAAGCTTCGCTTGTGCCAAGCAAGCCTTGCGGGCGGAAGATCATGATGACGATCAAGGCCAAGGCATAGATGATCATGCGCCATTCCGCCAAGGGCTGGAACACGTTGTTGATGATGCCCAGGACGATCGCGGCGACCGCGCTTCCGGTCAGGCTCCCCATCCCGCCGAAGACGACGATGACCAGGATGTTGATGGAGTTGTTGATGCCGAAGGTTTCGGGTTTGATGACATAATAGGTCGTCGCATACAATCCGCCGGCCAACGATGCGATCAGCGCACCGAACATGAAGGCCATGACCTTGTACTTGGTCGTATTGATGCCCATCGCTTCCGAAGCGATCTCGTCTTCCTTGATGCTGATGCAGGCGCGACCGATCGCGCTGTTTTTGAAGTTGGCTGAAAACATGATGGAAATGAAAACGAAGAAGAACATTAAGGGCCAACTGATCAAGTACGGGATATTGCTGATCCCGGAGGCGCCGTTGGTGATTTTCATATTGAGAATGACGATACGGATGATTTCGCCGACCCCCAGGGTCGCGATCGCAAGATAATCACCCTTAAGACGCAAGGTCGGGATGGCGACGACCATCGAGACGAAAAGGCTGATCAGCGCCCCGATCGCCATGCCGAGGAACAATCCGGTAAGATTGGGCATCGAACGGAGGACGACGGCGGCACTGTAGGCACCGATCGACATGAACCCCGCGTGACCCAGGGAGAACTGTCCGGTCACCCCGATGATGACGTTCAAACTGACACCCAGGATCGCAAACAAACAGATCCAATACATCGTGACACGATAGTACGGCGTGATGATGCCGACTTGGATCAACAATTGAATCAAAAAGAAGAACGAGACGCCAAGGATCAACCATGTCAGATTCTTTTTATTCAGGAACGTGTTTTTCATGGTTAGACCTTTTCCTTTCTGTTCTTACCCAACAAGCCGCTAGGTTTGATGATGAGGACAAGGATCAAGATGATATAGACGACCGCGTCCTTATACAAGGTGCTGCCATAGCCGCTGACCATGGTTTCGATCAACCCGATCGCGAACCCACCGATCATGGCTCCGGGGATGATTCCGATCCCCCCGAAAACCGCGGCGACGAACGCCTTCAACCCAGGCGCGAAACCCATCAACGGATTGATGGTGTTGTAATAGATGCCGACTAGGATCCCGGCCGCGGCGGCCAGTGAACTCCCGATGGCGAAGGTAAGCGAAATGGTACGATCGACATTGACCCCCATCAGTTTCGCCGCGTCCTGATCTACCGCAACCGAACGCATGGCACGACCGACTTTCGTCTTCTTGACGATGACCTGCAACAATATCATCAGCAAGATGGCGGTTACGAAAATCGCGATTTGCTGGGTATTGAAGCGTAAACCATAAAACATGAACGTACGGTTCTCAAGGACGGGCGGGAACGTGTAGATCTTGGCGCCCATGATCCGGCTTACCGCATTCTGCAGAAAGAAGGACACCCCGATCGCCGTAATCAATGCCGCGACACGCGTTGATTTTCTCAGTGGACGATATGCGATACGTTCGATCACGACGCCTAGGACCCCCGTGACGATCATCGTCGCCGGAAGCGCCAGTACGAAAGGTAGTTTGAACGTAGTCACCGAGATCATTCCGACATAGGCCCCGATCATATACATATCCCCGTGGGCGAAGTTGATCAATTTGATGATCCCGTAAACCATGGTGTATCCCAGGGCGATCAATGCATAGATACTGCCGATGGATAAACCGTTAATCATTTGTTGTAGAAACTCTAGCATTCGGTCCTCCTCCTAGTGAACGTAAACAGGTGAAAGTCGCCTTTCACCTGTTTTGCGTTACAGCCTTCCCTACGTATTAAGGATTAACTACAGTCGCGCTGGCTTGTTCGCCATTGACCAATTCGACGACGATCGCCGATTTGATCGGATTATGCCATTCGTCGAAGTTGATGGTTCCGGTGATTCCTTTGAAGTCCTTCAACGCTTCAAGAGCGGTGTTGACCTTGACGGGATCGGTGGAGTCGGCATCTTCAATCGCTTGTTTCAGCATGTAGACGGCGTCATAGGCGAGGGCGCTCAAGGCGCTCGGCGCCGAACCGGCGGATGCGGTGTACGCAGCGATGAAATCTTTAACGGCTTGGTCTTCACTCAAGGTGGAGAAATGGGTGGAGAAGTAGATGTCGTTGACTTTGTCAGCGCCGCCGGCCAAGGCGACCAAGTCGGGGGATTCAAAGCCGTCAGGTCCGACGATCGGAACCATGATGCCGGCGGTACGGGCTTGACCGATGATCAAACCGGCGCGTACGGCGTAGTCGGCGATGAACAGGACATCGAATTCACCGGCGTTTTGCAGTTTCGTCAAAATCGCGTTGAAGTCGGTATCGGTATCGGTGTAGTATTCTTCAGCGACGACGGTTCCGCCGTTCTTTTCGAACTGGTCGGCGAAGATCGTAGCCAAGTCTTTTGCGTAATCGGAAGAACTGGATCCGATGACAGCCGCTTTCGTGGCTCCCAATTCAGTGGAGGAGAAGTTCGCGATAACGACGCCTTGGAACGGGTCGATGAAGCAAGCTCTGTAAACATACGGATAGACCGTGGTGCCGTCGTTGGTGACTTTCGCGTTGGAGCCAGACGGGGTAAGCATGGGCACCATGTACTGGTTGGCGACCGGTGCGGCGGCCATGGTGGTTCCGGAGATCGCGGCGCCGATGATGGCGACGACTTTGTCTTCGGTGGCGAGTTTGGTGACGTTGCTGGTGGATTCCGCGCCGTCGGTCTTGGTATCGTAATAGATCGCCTCGACCTGTTTGCCTAAAATCCCTCCGGCATCGTTGATTTCCTTCACTGCCAATTCAATCGCTTTCTTTTCGGGTTGACCGTAGACGGCGGCTTCCCCTGTCAACTCAACGTTGACCCCGATCTTAATGGTACCTTTATCCGTGGACGTACAAGCGGTAAATCCGGATAGAACCAATAAAGCCGTAGCCACTAACACAAGAATTCTCTTCATAGAATACCCTCCTCTCGGTAATATGTCTCGATTATATATGAAAGAATGGTGAAATGCAATCATATTCTTTCATTATTTCTGAAAATAAATAATCGCTTATTTTCATAAATGCAAACGCATTCACTTTATTCTGTGCGAATGCATCCGTGAAGGTCGCTTCCGTCGGATGAGACGAAAAAAAACCTGCCTTTCGGACAGGTTTGATTTTCAATGGTGACCCGTTAGGGACTCGAACCCTAGACCCACTGATTAAGAGTCAGTTGCTCTACCAACTGAGCTAACAGGTCAATACGATGCTTAATGATTATATCGTACGTTTCTTACAAATGCAAGTCATCCTCATGGTTTTATAACGAAAGAAACGGCTTAGGATGTCATGGGAATCATGACGCTGACCCAAGCCGAGGGTTCGGAGTAAATCTTAACCGAATTGACGATTTTGTAAGAACGGATCGAGATTTGGATCCCCACGTTGACAGGCAATCCGACCAATTGCGTCTGGGTCGAGGTGAAGGAGCTGACGGTCGGCGTACTTTCCCCGTCGATTTTAACGGATAGCTCATAGCCGCTTGCACCCGTCACCGCTGTCCATGCGACATCGACGGTTCCATTTGCGTTCGCATTCGCATTGAGTAAGGGGGTCGAAGGGATCGGCTTGATCCCTTGCGCGGTGGAATATCCACCGTAATACGTCACGCCGGATTGAATGCGATAGGCCCTTACTTTATAGTAATAGGTCGTTCCGGTATTCAACCCCGTATTGAGATAGGAAGTGGATGTCGTCGTCACAACACGCGTGTAGGTTCCTGAAATCGTACTTGCGCGAAAGATTTGATAGGCGGTGGCTCCCGGGACGGACGGCCAAGCGATGCGTATGGACGAAACGGATTCGGATTTCAGAGTCATTGTCGGCACATTCAACGCGGTCTTGGCGGATACGATCGAGGAGAAGTTCCCGTAGACGCGTCCCGCGGGGGTAGTCGTGAACGCACGCACCTTATAATAGTAGGATGCATTGAAATTGAGTGCTCCGTTGGTAAAACCGGTGGTATAGATCGTCGTCAATCCGAGATAGGTCCCGGTCGATGAAGTTGAACGGTAGATTTCGTAGCCGCTGGCTCCCGCCACGGGTGCGAATTGGATGGCGATCGAGGTATAACTCTGCGATGTCGTCTTCGGTGATCCTACGGTCGCGGGAATCGCTTTCGCAAGAAGGTTTGCCGAGTACGCGGAATAGACTTTCGTCTCCCCTGTCCACCGGTAGGAACGGATGCGGTAGGTTTGGGTAACCCCGGTCGGACGATCCGGATGGGTGATCCCGAGCGAACCGGTATCCGCGATTTCTACGAACTGGTTCGTCGAGGGGTCGAGCGCCTCGACCGCATACCCTGTCGCACCGGCCACGCTAGACCAACCGAGTTTGATTGTGTCGTATGCGAGCGAGGTCGCACTGAGTCTCGGCGCCGTGACATTGGGGGTGACGGTCGCAACGTTGGTGAAGTTGCCATAGATCCGGATATTATTTACGATCCGATAGGCACGGACTTTCAGTAGGATCGCCCGGTTGAAGGTTTGGTTGACGAATGTATACGAAGTCCCCGTGGTCCTGTACGCGAACACGAAAGGGTCGCTCATCGATGACGATCGATAGACTTCATATCCCGAGGCACCGGAAACCGCGGACCAGCTGGCTTTGACACTGGAATAGGATAGCACCGAGGTGCTCATCGTCGGGGTAGCCGGAATCGGCTTAACCACCGTTGCCGAGGAAAAATTCCCATACAAACGCCCGCTTGTCAGCGTACGATAGGCTCGCACTTTATAAACATAGGTAGCGTTGGTCGTAAGGGATGAATTGGTATAGGAGAGGCTTGTGGTCGTCGTCCAGTAATAATAAGGTCCGTTCACACTGGTCGCGCGGTAGATCTGATATGCGGAAGCGCCGCTTACCGCCGGCCAGCTGATCTTAACGGAATTATAGGATATGGAAACACCGGAAACGACGGGGGTCGAGGGAATCGGCTTTCCAACCGCGATCAAACTGAACGCGCCATAAACCCGGAGATTGTTGACAAGGGTGAACGCCCGGACTTTAAATGAATACGAAACACCGGCCGACAATGCCGAACTTGTGTACGAAGCGAGGGCCGATTCACCGATTTTCGCATAACTCGTGCTCGTACCGGTCGCCCGATAGATTTCATAACCGACGACGTTCTGTGCCGTCCATGTCAGGTTCAAGGTGGAGATCGAAGTCGAAGTCACCTTGAGATTGGAAACGGTTGTTGGTGCCTGAACCCATTTCGCCACGATCGTGGTGCCGCTTTCGATCGCTTGGTTGAAGTCGAACAGTCGCGTATAGGTGGAATCATGATACCAGTTCTCAAAGAGATAGCCCGCTTTGGTCGGATTGGCAGGACGATAAAGCAACGAACCGTAGTCCAGCGTCTGTGACCCCACCGGCGTCCCACCCATTGAATTAAACGTCACCGTAAGACGCATCTTCGACCATTTCGCAACCAAGGTCATGGCGTTGACCACCAAATCGCTCTCGATCGACCACGGGGTAAGATAGGACGAGTCCGTGAACCATCCTTCGAAGACATAGCCAAGGCGGATCGGTTCAGCAAGGCTGCCGATCGCCGTGCCGTATTCAACGTCGAGCGAGGGCATAGGGTCGGATAGCGTCGAGAAAGACACGGGATATGTCCCCGATTTCAAGAGGGTGAAGGTGACACTGGACGTATTCCCGACCGTATCCGTTACATCGATGCGGTAGACTCCATTGAGGATGAACCGCCCGTCGACCGGCCACTCGATGTCGATATCATCCCGGGTAACCTTGATTTGGACGTCCGTTTCATCGCTGATCTCCACAACGACATCTTCATCGCTTGTCATGCCGCTCTCCAGCACGTTTCCTTTGGAAAGCATGGTGATGAGAGGAGGGGTCGAATCCGCGGATCGAACCGTGAATGTATAAAGATAAGGCATTACGGATTTATTTGTCGCGCTAAACGCGAAATAGTATTTCCCTTGAGCCATTTGAAGTGAACGATGGATTTCCCCGTCACCCAAAACGAGGCTTTCCTCATGGATCAGATTCAACTGCGAACCATAGAACCGCCAATCCATCCCCAGACTTCCGGCCGACTCGAAAATCAACTCGATCGGTTGAGCGCTTGTCAGCGTAAGGGTATAGATGTCATTGTCTTGAACCAGATCGAAACGACCCATGACGGAAGTATCCAATGCCAACGTATCGGCCGTATCGAAGGAATCGTTATCATCCACGGCTCCCGGTGATTGCGCAAGAAGAAACAAGCTCCCGACATCCAGAACGCCGTACCCGAAATCGGTATCAAACCCGATCGCTCCGTAATCATCGGCGCTCGAGTAAAGCAAACGCTCTTTCACATCGTCACTCAAGGTCGGGAACGCACTCTCCAAAAGCCCGAGCGCGGCGGCGACTGTCGGAGCCGCGAAGGAAGTCCCGCTAAACCAACTGAACATTTGATTCACCCGATAATAAAGCAGGATGTTTTCCCCGGGCGCGACGATGTCCAATCCGGGACCACGATTCGAATACGAAGAGACCTGGTTCCCCTGGTTGGACGAACCGACGGAAATCACTCCTTCATAGCGTGCCGGATAGGAAATCCGATCCGTGTATCCGTCGTTCCCGGAAGCCGCGACCACCATGACACCGTGGACGTTGGCATACTCGATTGCTTCTTCAAGCTCGCTTTGCGGATCATCCCCGCCCAGACTCAGATTGATGATATCCGCCCCATGATCAACCGCCCAGACGACACCTTCGGCCACGGTCAACGTAGATGCCGTGCCGGAACCGGTCGGAAAAACCTTGACCGGCATGATCGCGACGCCAGGCGCCATGCCTGCGATGCCATAGGCGTTCATTTGAGATGAAATCAACGAGGCGACCGCCGTCCCGTGATAGCCGCCATCGGATGAATACTGGCCGGGATAGGTATCTTCAAGAACCGTGGTCCCTGTCATATCGGCCCCGTTGACGATCGTCCCGAAGTCGCTATAGGGTCCCACACCGGTATCGATAACCGCGATGATGACCGAAGGAATCCCGACCGTGGTCCCCCACACGGACTCCAATCCCATGTTTTTCAAGTTCCATTGATAACCCGCGTAGTAGGTGTCGCTCGGGACATAGGCAAGTTCAAGGTCATGGTCCAACGTAACCGAAACCACGTCCGGACGCGACGACAATGCCTCGATGGCTTCTTCGGTGTTTTCCACTTCGACCAACAACTTATGTTGACGCGGATACCGCGACCGTATTTTGAATTGACCGGCGAAATCCCCGATCTTCGCATCTTCCGTAAGGGTAACGACCAAGCGCTGTACGCCCTCTTTCGTTACCGGTTGATTTTCAACAGTCTCGATCGGCTTGTCTTTCGCGTGCGCGACGACGAAAACCCCCATCGGATCAAGCAATAAGCCGACGGTTATAAGTAGCGATAGGAATCTGGTGATATAGTTTCTCATGTGCTCATTATATCCTATATCGCACATTTGAAAAGTACATAAAAAATGAAAAAAGACGCCGTAGCGTCTCTTATTGCACAATGGTGACCCGTACGGGATTCGAACCCGTGGATGCTTGCGTGAAAGGCAAGTGAGTTAAACCGTTTCTCCAACGGGCCGTGGCGCCTGAAACAGGACTCGAACCTGTGACCAACCGGTTAACAGCCGGTTGCTCTACCGACTGAGCTATTCAGGCAAGTGCTAATAAAATATACCATAAACACTATCGTTTGGCAAGTACGGAATACACTTTTTTTACGAGATTTCCTCGTGGATTTCAAGGATGTCCGGACGCTCCATCGTAAGGTTTTTGACCCACTTTTCCTTACGGATCAATGTATAGGCCAAGGTCAGTTTCAGGAAATCCGTGGACTGTCCGGCGATGTAGACCGCGAATACCGGCCACTTCGTCAAGTACGTCGCAGCCGCGACAACCGGGATGTTCACCGTCCACATGAACACGGAATCCATGAAGAGGGTCGATTTGGTATCCCCGCCGGCACGCAGGATGAAGTAGCACTCGGCCGTCCCCATATAGATCCAAAACATGACCGACATGATCCGAAGCTGCGTGGAAGCGATCCAACGGCTTTCTTCACTGACGCGATATAAATATGGAACGAAGAAACTCGACGCGAACATCAACACCGCGAAGAACATCGCGAGAACGACGCTGAACCCCAGCATCTTGTACCCGTTGCTTCGCGCCTCATCCAGTTCGTTGGCGCCCAAGGGTTGGGAAATCATCACGGTGGTGGCTGCCGCCATCCCGCCGAAGAGAACGAAGAAGAGGTCCGCCGTCGACCCGGCGATCTGAAAGCCGACCAATACGGCGTCGCCGCGCGTACTGTAGAACTTGAACAAGGTCGCCATCCCGCTTGACCAGAAGATTTCGTTGGTGGTCAAAGGAAGCGCCTTGATGGTGATTGTCTTGACCAGGTATTTTTGAACCTTAAACAGATCGACGACTTTGGTGGAGAAAGGGAAATGCTTGTAGTTCATGACAACCAGTAAGATGACCATTTCAAGAAGACGTGCGATCAAGGTCGCCCAAGCGGCTCCGGCGACGCCAAGCGCAGGGAATCCGAACTTCCCGAAGATCAACATATAATTGAAGACGGCGTTCGTCAAAACGGAAGCGACGCCGGCATACAGCGGAATCTTGGTTTGCCCGATCGAACGCATCGCCCCGCCCACGGCCATGGACATCGCCATCGGGATGAAGGTCAACGCGGCGATGCGCATATAGATGACGCCTTCATCGAGAATCGATGTCGTCTGCGTGAAGAATCCGAGGATCGCTTTTGGGAACAGCAATCCCAACACGACGAAGGGAGCCATGACCAGATAGGCGCTCAAGATCGAATAACGAAACGACTGTTTCATGTGGTCGTCGTCCTTCGCGCCGTAGAACTGCGCGATGTAGATCGAAGCCGCCCCCAGGACACCGAAGGTACCGAAAATCGCGACCATGAAGAAACGGTTAGTCACGGCGACGCCGCTCAGCGAAGCATCCCCCAACTGACCGACCATGAGATTATCCAACAGGTTGACGGATGAAGTAATCAATTGCTGTAACATCAAAGGAATGGCAACCACCATTACTTTCTTATAAAACGCTTTGTTCCCGATAAACCGGGCAAATCGTAGAGACATAACCAAACCCCCGTTCGTCTGCATTGTATCGAAGAAACCCGACACATGCAAGAGTAAAAAAAAACGTCCTGCCGGACATTGGATTTTACATTGGTGGAGCTTATCGGGATCGAACCGATGACCCCCTGCTTGCAAAGCAGGTGCTCTCCCAGCTGAGCTAAAACCCCATGTATATTTAATTCGATGGTGGGCCTGAATGGACTCGAACCAACGACCTCGCCCTTATCAGGGGCGCGCTCTAACCACCTGAGCTACAGGCCCATCCTCACCGAATGCCTATAAAATATACCATGATTGAGTTGGGGTGTCAACATAAAAGTACAGAAATAAAGGCTTCATTACCGCTCCACACCTGCATTCAAATCATCTCGTTTGATCTTTAATTCAGCATCAACTTCGTCGTTTTCGAAAAGACTCGTAACGAACCGGTTTGCATGGATTTCGATAATATTAACAATCCTCACTGAATGTGCCTTTCTCTTAAATATTCATTCTACGATCTGATGCTCATTTGCCAAAAGGGTCTCAAGCATATAGATCGGCAGGTAAACGATGTTTCCTTCATCATTCTTGCCAATATTCTTCAAAGAGATTCGAAACGCTTTTGATGGTTTGTAATGTTTCACAAAGTTGCTAAATGAGATGGAATGGGTATTTCCTGATGATTTGACTTCAACCGGCGTCATGTGTCCTTCGTAATAGATTATAAAATCAATCTCGGCATTGTTGTTGGGCTGATAATAGAAGCTTCGCTTGCCTGCTACATTTAACATCTGCGCCACAATACTCTCATAGATCGCACCTTTGTAGATGCCAAGTTCCCCAGTCAATAGATCTCGCACAACCCCCTCATTGAATTGTGAAATCAATAAGCCCGTATCCATCATATAAACTTTAAAGACTGCCAATTCAATGTTAGCTTCAAGTGGTTCCGTAACTTGATTCAGACGGTTCACTTTGATGATGAGACCACTTTCTTCAAGCCAACGCAGACTGGATTCATAGTAACGGGCATTATACCCTTCTCGCACTATTTTATATTGGAACTTCTTATTTTCCTTAGCAAGTTGAAGTGGAATGGACTCAAAACACTCTCGAGTTTTTATTCGATCGCTTCCGCTTGCATACTTCGCCATATCATTGGTGTAATCTTGAACGATTCTCCTTTGAACAGACAGGGCTTCCTTATAGGATTTGGTCTGGATAAATGTCTTTACAACCTCTGGCATTCCACCAATGACAACATAGTTTCTAAAGAACTCATTCATCTTCTGATGAAATGGTTCATTAAGTGGTTGAAGATTTTTACAAGTGTCGTTGATTCGCGTCAGCCAATCTTCGCCAATGCCTAATGCCCAGAGAAACTCGGTAAAAGTTAGCGGATTCATTTCCCATGTTTCAACATACCCTACCGGAAATGATGTTGTAGTGGCTATCGCGACTCCAAGCACACTACCTGAGCAGATGATATCCGTGGGAAACTCTTCAGCCAAAAACTTTAGTGCTGTCAATGCATGAGAGCAAGCTTGGATTTCATCTAGAAACAACAAGGTGTTTGAATCGAAAGGAACATCCAGATATGAAAGTTGCAGATAGTCTAAAATCTCCTTCGGATTTCGAGTCCTACCAAACAAGTTGCTTAATTCAAGCTGTTTTTCGAAATTGATTTCAACAAGATACTTGTAATTTTTCTTTGCAAAATCTCGAATACTGTATGTTTTCCCCACTTGTCTTGCACCCTTTATGATAAGAGGCTTTTTGTTCTCAGAATTGTACCAAACTTGAAGTTTATCTTCAATGTGTCGTCTCATATTATCACCTCCGAACAAACTATACGCTTATTTATAATTTTATGCAATATGCATATTTTAGGTAGTTTTTTATATGTATTTTGCATATTTTTACACTATTTGGAATTTTGCTCTTCTTCTCATGTCAGGTTGAATCTTCAGGAGTACAGTTTTAAAGGTCTGGATAGATTAGAAAACTCGTCAATATGAATGGATCTGCTTATCTTCGTTCATTAGTGCACTAGAAGTCCATACATCATATTCTACGAATTTTTTACTCATTCAGCAACTTATCCATTACGCTTTACGCAGGTTGTAACTCAATTCCCATCGTTTTAAACACAAAAAAGCCCCGATAGAACGGAGCTCATTGTACAATTGAATGTAAAACCGATTAACGTTTCGAGAACTGCGGAGCGCGACGTGCACCCTTCAATCCATACTTCTTACGTTCTTTACCACGCGAGTCGCGGGTAACGAATCCGGCGGCTTTCAGCTTCGGGCGGTAATCCGCGGAAGCTTCCATCAACGCACGGGTGATTCCGTGACGCATCGCACCGGATTGACCGGTATAACCGCCGCCTTGGACATTGATGTTGGCATCCATGCCGGCGAGGGTTCCCGTCAATTCGAGCGGGGAACGGACGACCATGCGCAATGTTTCCAACGGCAGGTATTCTTCCAACGACTTGCCGTTAACGGTGATGACACCGGTACCGGGGGTAAGGTAAACGCGAGCGACGGAGGTTTTACGACGTCCGGTTCCAAGATAAACAACTGCGGCTTTCTTTTTCGTGACCATGTCTTGTTCCTCCTATCCTTTGATCTTCAACTCAACGGGTTGTTGAGCGGCGTGCGGATGATCCGGGCCTTTGTATACGAAGAGATGCATACGTTGACGATCACCCAGACGGGTGTGCGGCAACATTCCGTGAATCGCACGTTCGACCCATTCGATGGTGTAACGTTCACGCATCGTCTTTAAAGAACGAACACGAAGACCGTCCTTCCATTGGGAATGGTTGTAATAATTCTTGGTTTCGTCTTTGTTTCCTGTGACGACGATTTTGTCCGCGTTTACGACGATTACGAAATCACCTGTGTCCACGTTGGGGGTGAAGGTCGGACGGTGCTTGCCGCGCAAGACCGTTGCGACTTCACTCGCTAAGCGTCCAAGGGTGAGTCCGGTCGCGTCAACGACGAACCATTGACGTACGACTTCATTGGGTTTTGCCATAGTTGTTTGGCGCATACTGGTTATTTCCTCCTAACCAAAAGTAGTTTCCGGGGCTACATTTGGCATAAAGTGCCATATACAATAATATGCAACTTATGCCGTCTTGTCAAGGGATTTCGCTTGACACGGGGATTATGTTATACTTGAAGCGGTGATACCATGGAAAGCGTCTATATTCCTGTCGAAGATGAATTGATGGTGGCGGAACTTTATGCTCCTGAAGGAAGCGGTCCGTTTCATACCTTGGTATGGATCGCCGACCCCTCGTCGTTTGAACCGCTGCCTGATTTTGAAGCCGTCTTACTGATCCGCCGACCGGTGGGTCATCCCTTGTGGTTCGCGGGGATTTGCGACGAATTGCGGATCCAGGATTTCTATACTAAGCCTTGTACGTTGCGGGTCGACCTTCCGATCGTCCCCATGCGTTTTGTCCCGGATCATCCGTTTTCGATGATCGAAGGGATCTACGGAATCGATGTGAAGCGGTGTTTCCCGGGAAATGAACGTTCCTAGAAGCATCGTTTTTTTATATGCGCTTATCGTCGACGATGATCCCCAATGAATTCAGAAACGAAATCGCGTCGTCGATGGACTTTTTGTCATGGAAATCCATCGGGCTATGGGCATCGATGCCGATCCGGACGTCGTTTCCGACCTCCGCCGCGATTTCCCAAAAGCGGGGATAAGGATAGGTGAATTCGAAGAAACGACTGCGTACACCTCCGAGATTGTATTCGACGGGGATGTGATGTTCCTTACACGCTTCCAGGATCATGCGGCAGGCGTTTTCGGCTTCCTGCGTCCAGTGCGTCAAACTCCGCACGAAGATGTCGGGATGGGCGAAATAACCATAGACGCCGCTTTCAATCGCGGCGAGCGTATCCGCAACGTAATCACGAAGCAGATTCTTCTTGTCTTTATAGGACCCGAAGTAGCGTGTGTGATGTTCATACTCGTGGAAGTGGTTGCCCAAGATGATCAACTCGAGATCATACTTCCGTATCGTTTCCTTCAGCCAATCCATCCGATCCGCATAGTATTCGCACTCCAATCCGATCTTGATCGAGATCCGATCTTTGTACTCTTCCTTGAGTTGTCGCAGACTGTTGACATAGTCGGGTAGAAGGGCGAGTTTCATCCGGATCATCCCGGGCTCGTACGGATGAAGCGGCCAGGGGGAATGGTCGGTGAACGCGATTTCGCTGAACCCGGCGGCGATGGCCGCTTCCACGTAGTCGCGGTCGCGTCCTTCCGCATGGTTGCATCGATGGGTATGGACATGGTAGTTGGTCGTAATCATGGAATCTCCTTATAAGAGACACTCACCAGATACAGCCCGCACGGAGGTGCGACCACATTGGTGGCATGTTTGTCTTTCGCATCGAGGATACGTTGGATATCCATGGTGCTTTTTTTGTGTAATCCGACGTCGATGAGATTCCCCACCAACATGCGGACCATATAGCGCATGAACCCGTCCCCTTCCAAACGGAAACGGACGATGTCGTTTTCTTGAGTGATTTCAAGCCGATGCAAGGTTCGGACTTGGTCCGGTGTCTCTTCGATGCTGTTGACGCAGAAGGAAGAGAAATCATGCGTACCGATGAGAAGGTTCGCACTCTCCCGCATGGCGTCCACATCGAGTTCCTGGTTGAGCTGATATTCGAAGGGATATCTGAAGGGATCATGTTCCCCGGTGTTCACCAGGTAATCATATCGCTTCGACAAGGCGCTATAGCGGGCATGGAAGTCGCAAGGGACTTCATGGATCCGTACAACGGTGATGTCTTCCGGCAACTGCGCGTTGAGGGCTTTGCGCCATTGCGTTGTGTCAAGGTTCATGTCGGAGTCGAAATGAAACACTTGCCCGTAGGCATGGACCCCCGCGTCGGTCCGCCCCGACCCGAAGATCTGGACCGGTCGGTTGTGCATGCGGCTAAGGATGGTTTGGATGACCTGTTGGATGGAAAGAAAGGAGGGCTGGATCTGCCAGCCCGCGTACTTCGATCCGTTATAACTCACGACGACCGCGAATCTCATACCACGAAGGCCAGGGTGATCAATCCACCCAAGAGAAGCAGGACGACGAACAGCATAATATAATCCTTAAGCGTACGTTTTAATTGTTTGTAGCGCGTGCGTGTCGCGGACGGGACGTAGCCCCTGGCTTCCATCGCATCGGCCAGATCCTCGGCGCGCTGGAAACTGGAAACGAAGAGCGGAACGATCAACGACAGGATCGCCATGATCTTCTCTTTGAATTTCCCTTCCTTCAAGTCGACGCCGCGGGATGCCTGCGCTTTCATGATGCGTTGCGTTTCTTCGATCAGCGTCGGGATGAATCGCAAAGCGATCGAAATCATCATCGCGATCTCATGGGCGGGAACGCCGAATCGCTTGAGCGGACCCAACAAGTCTTCGATCGCCAAGGTCAAGTCCAAGGGCTTGGTGGTGGCGGTCAGGGCGGTGGTGATCATGATCATCAACGCCAGACGGAAGGTGATGTATAAGGTTTGATAGATCGCGTCGCTATAGACCGTGAACCCGTAGAACGAGAACAGGACATAGCCGGTGCGCAATACAAGGACGTTGATCATCAAGAGGAAAACCAACATGAACGCCATCGGTTTCATGGCGCGGAAGATGAAATTGAGACGGAGTTTCGCGATCAAGAGAACGCTGACGATGAATACGCCGAGCACCCCGTAGCCGGGATAGCCCGCGGGGACGAAAACCGCGATCAAAAGGAAGAACATCGCGATGATCTTCATGCGCGGATCGAGTTTATGGATCAGACTATCCAGCGGGATGTATCTTCCCAGAGCGATGTTACTCATGGTTTGATCCTCCCGGCGATGGCTTTCGCCAAAGTTTGAAGGTCGGAAATCCCTTCAGGCAGACTCATTCCGCCCTTCGCCAGCGATTCTTTGAAGCGCAGGACATTGGGGACCTTGATGTTCAGTTCATGCAAAAGTTTCCCGTCGTTGAAGAATTCCTTGACGGTTTGGTGGGTGACGCATTTGCCGTCTTGCATGACGACGACGTTGTCGCAATAATTCAACACATGCTCCATGTCGTGGGTGACGATCAACACGGTTTTTTCATATTGACGGTTCAATTGGGTGAACAGTTGCATCATGGATTTGCTGCCTTGCGGGTCCAATCCCGCCGTCGGTTCATCCAGGACGAGGACTTTGGGGTCGATGGCTAGGATACCTGCGATCGCGATCCGTCGCTTTTGTCCACCGGAAAGGTCGAGCGGCGATTTCTCGGCGATCGACGGGTCGATTCCGACCACGGTCAAGGTTTCCATCGCCCGTTTCTTCGCCTCTTCTTCCGATACGCCGAAATTCAACGGTCCGAACATCACGTCTTTCAAGACCGTCTCTTCAAACAATTGGTATTCGGGGAATTGGAAAACCAAGCCGACGTTCTTGCGCAACGACTTGAGTTGTTTGGGTTTGTCCGCATGGGTGATGATGCGGTCCAACACCAGGACTTGACCGTCGGAGGGTTGAAGCAGGGCGTTGAGATGCTGGACAAGGGTCGATTTCCCACTACCGGTCGGACCGATGATGGCGGTGATCTTCCCCATTTCGATCGCTAGATCGACTTCTTTGAGGGCGGCATAGGAAAACGGCGTCCCCGGTGCGTAGGTATAGCTTACTTTTTCAAATGCAATCGGCACAGTTGGTCCACCATCCCTTCTTCGTCCATCGGATTGTCCAGGACAATCCCGAGTTTCTTGAGTTCCAAGGCGAGTTTGACGCTAAACGGAGCGTCGAGACGGAGTTTCACCAGATCCGCATAGCGGTGCAGGATGACATCCGGATCCCCGTCCATGACGATCTGCCCTTCGTTCATGACCAAGACATGGTCGCTCTTGCGCACTTCTTCGATGTCATGGGTGATCGATAGGATCGTCATGTTTCGGCTATGGTGGAGTTGGTCCACCAATTCGTTCACATCGCCCTTCCCTTCCGGGTCAAGCATGCTTGTGGCTTCGTCCAGGATGAGGATTTCCGGGCTCATCGCCAAGACGCCGGCGATCGCGACACGTTGTTTTTGACCGCCCGATAGCCGGGTCGGTTCATGATTAAGATAGGAAGTCATGTTGACTTCCTGGGCGAAACGTTCGATGATGCCGTCCATTTCCTTGGGATCGACATTGTGGTTCTCCAAGCCGAACGCGATATCGTCGCGGACGGTCGCACCGATGAATTGGTTATCCGGATTTTGAAAGACGATGCCGACCTTGCTGCGGATCGCGGCGAGATTCTCCAAGGTCAGCGGTGCGCCGTCGATGAGGATCTCCCCTTCTTCCTTTTCCAATAGTCCGATCAATAATTTGGCGATGGTTGATTTCCCGCTTCCGTTATGACCGATGATCGTTGTATAGCTTCCGCGTTCCACAGAAAAACTGACGTCTCTGACGACGTCCGTTTCCTGGTCGTACGAAAATTTGAGATGTTTGACCTCAATCGGTTTCACACTGTACCTCCTCGATGCGCTGCTATTCGATATCCGTTACCGAACGGGTGAACCCTTTATAGGAACCTTTGTTCGTATAAGCCAATTGTGCGATGTCCAGAATGCTTTGATAGATGGAATCCGCATCGGCGCTGATGCGTAAACGAACCGAAACGGTGTTGTCCGCACCGGCTTCATCCAGATGGTATTTCTTCTGTTTCGCTTCTTTTACGAAGGCGAACATTTCGTTTGCGCTTTGAAAACGTACTTGATGGACAAGATCGACCGTGTCGTTCTCGCCATACCCGTCCGCCATCAACCGTGCCTGGATGCGATAGCTCTGTTTCGCGTTTTCATCGACTTCCTCCGGTGTTTCCACATCGGTTTCATCGCTGAAGTGCGCCCATTCATCCGGATTCAACGCCGTCTTCGGATTTTTCTCTTCTTTGTATTTGCGGTAAGCGGCATAGCCTGCGGCCGCCAGACCTAAAAATGCTAAAACAGGGATGACTTTTTTCATGGAGAGGCCTCCTTTACGTTATTGTATCATAAGTCGACAGACATTACGCTTTGGATGTGCTTCATCTCATCGAGAAAAAGGAGCGATTGCTCGCTCCTTTTTAGACCAATTCGATGGTGGCCATTTCGGCCGCGTCACCGCGGCGCGTGGTGGTTTTCATGACGCGGGTATAGCCGCCGTTGCGGTCGGCATACCTGGGCGCGATTTCGTCGAACAGTTTCTGAAGCGAGGTTTGCCCGGTTTCTTTGTTGACGACGACATTCTTAAGATACGAGGCGACTTGACGGCGAGCGTGCAAATCCCCGACTTTGGCTTTCGTGATGAGTTCATCGACGACGGAACGAAGGTCCATCGCTTTCATCTCGGTTGTTTCTACTTTACCGTAAACGATCAGGCTGGTCGCCAAGTTTCTCAACATGGCTTTGCGGTGATCGGCTTTACGTCCAAATTTACGATTCCACATGGTTCTTCTCCTCCTTAGGTTTATTCGTAGGATTTGAAGCCAAGACCCAGCTCGAACAGTTTGTCTTTGACTTCTTTCAAGGATTTTTTACCCAGGTTACGGACACGCATCATTTCGTCTTCCGAACGTTGGGTCAACTCTTCGACCGTCTGGATGCCGGCACGTTTCAAACAGTTGTAGGAACGTACGGACAGGTCCAAGTCTTCGATCATCATGACCAGACCCTTGTTGACGATTTCTCCGTTGGCGTCTTTCATGACCGAATCGAGGTCATTGACGTTGTCGGAGATTTCCGTAAACAATTCGAGGTGGTCGATGAGGATCTTGGCACCCAACGCCAACGAAGTTTGCGGGGTGATGGAGCCATCGGTCCAGATTTCAAAGATGACTTTGTCGTATTTCAAGTCTTGTCCGACACGGGTCGGTTCGACATTGTATGAAATACGTTCTACGGGTGTGTAGATGGAGTCCGTATAGATGGTGCCGATGCCTTGCGAAGATCCTTGATACAAGGATTTATTCGCATCGGCACTGACATAACCGCGTCCATTACGGGCTTTCATTTCCATTTCAAGGACACCGCCCTGTTCAAGCGTCGCGATGACCAAGTCTTTATTTAGGATTTCCACATTCGTCGGGCATTCGATGTCCGCGGCGGTGACGACCTTGGGACCCTTGGCGGAAATCCGCAGGGTATAGGCATCATCGTCGGAAATCGTCATGATCAGGTCCTTGATATTCAGGACGATGGTCGTGACATCTTCTTCTACGCCGGGAATGGAAGTGAATTCATGATAAACGCCGTCGATCTTGATCGAATATACGGCAGCACCCGGTAGAGAGGAGAGTAAAACCCTTCTTAAAGCGTTACCAATCGTCGTCCCGAATCCACGTTCGAGCGGTTCGATGACGAACTTCCCGTAATGGTCGGATTCGATGTATTCTTTGACTTCGAAATTGGCGCGTTCGAATTTTTGCATTAAATAGCCCTCCTCACCGTTAGTTTAACCACGGGGCCGTTTCGGCGGACGGCATCCGTTGTGCGGAATCGGCGTCACGTCGTTGATGACGTTGATTTCAAGACCGGCGGTCTGCAAAGAGCGTACCGCGGCTTCGCGTCCGGGACCCGGACCTTTGACGTTGACTTCGACTGTTTTCATACCGTGGTCGACAGCGGCTTTCGCGGCTGCTTCGGCGGCGAGCTGCGCCGCGAACGGCGTAGACTTTCTGGAACCTTTGTATCCGAGGGCACCGGCGGAAGACCAGGAAATGACGTTTCCTTTTTCATCCGTGATGGTGACGATCGTGTTGTTGAAGGTGGAGTGGATATGCGCGATACCGCGGGCAACGTTCTTACGAACGCGACGTTTGCGGCTTGCTGCTTTCGTAGCTGCTACTTTTGCCATGTTTCGTTCCTCCTACCCTATTTCTTCTTGTTCGCGACAGTGCGGCGCGGACCTTTTCTGGTACGCGCGTTCGTTTTCGAACGTTGACCGCGAACCGGTAATCCTTTACGATGACGGCTTCCACGGTAGCTCCCGATTTCCATCAATCGCTTGATGTTCAGGTTGACTTCACGACGAAGATCGCCTTCGACTTTGATTTTGTCGACTTCTTTACGGATGGCGTTGACTTGGTCTTCGGATAGATCCTTGACACGGAGGTCTTCGCTGATTCCGCAGGTTGCTAAGATTTGTTCGGAAATGGTGCGACCAATTCCGTATACGTAGGTTAGGGACACCACTACGCGCTTGTCGCGCGGGATGTCAACTCCAGCAATACGAGCCATTTTTCTGTGTTACCTCCTTATTACCCTTGACGTTGTTTGTGTTTCGGGTTTTCACAAATTACCATTACGCGGCCTTTGCGTTTAATGATGCGGCACTTATCGCATATGGGTTTGACAGACGGTCTTACTTTCATGCGTTTCCTCCTGATGACATTTATTTATGTCTGAATGTTATGCGCCCACGTGTTAGATCGTAGGGTGAAATCTCAACGGTGACACGGTCACCCGGTAAAATGCGAATGTAATGCATGCGGATTTTACCGGAAACGTGGGCCAGGATCATGTGTCCGTTGGCTAGCTTCACCTTGAACATGGCATTGGGAAGCGTGTCTTCCACGATGCCGTCGATTTCGATGACGTCTTGTTTACCCATTCTGTGAGTGATCCTCCTTGTTTCTTAAAACGGTTAGGATTTCATACCCGTCGTCGGTTACGACGACCGTATGTTCATAGTGTGCCGCGAGTGAACCGTCCCGTGTGACCACGGTCCAGTCGTCGCTAAGCACTCTGGTGAAAGGTTTCCCCATATGCACCATCGGTTCGATCGCCAGGCACATCCCCTTTTTCAAGAGGGCGCCGCGACCCGGTTCCCCATAGTTGGGGATGGACGGATCTTCGTGCAGTTGCGCGCCGATGCCGTGACCGGTATATTCGAAGGGCACGGTGTAACCGAAACCGTAGACGTATTCGCCGATGGCGTTGGACACGTCCGAGATCCGATTGCCGGGTTTGACTTTCTTCAGGCCTTCAAAGAGACTTTGCTTCGTGACTTCCATCAGATGCAGCGCTTCGGGCGATACGTTTCCGATGGCGTAGGTCCAGGCGCTGTCGCCGTGATAACCTTTAAAACAAGCGCCGATATCGACTGAGATGATGTCTCCGTCCTTCAGTACGGTGGAATCGGGGATTCCATGGACGAGTGTGGAATTGATCGATGTGCATGCGGCGGCCGGAAAGCCGTTGTACCCCTTGAACGAGGGTGTCGCCCCGTTCTCCCGGATCACTCGTTCGACGATCGTGTCGATGTCGCGCGTGGTGATTCCGGGTTTGAGGGAGGATATCAGGGCATCGTGCGCTTTCGCGACGATTTCCCCGGCAATGCGCATCAGTTCGATCTCACGCTGCGATTTCGTGCTGATCATCGCAGGTTCGCCAGAATCTTGTCTACGTCCTGCCACACGGTTTCGATGTCCCGCGAAGCGTCGACGTTGTAGACGAGGTTCAGATTGCGATAGTGGTCCAAGACGGGTCTTGTCATGATGACGTGTTCTCTTAAGCGTACGGCCAACTGCTCGATGGTGTCATCCGAACGATGGATCAATCCGTTGCCGCAGACATCGCATATCCCGTCGACCTTTGGGGGTTGGTGGGTGATGTGATAGATGGCGCCGCATTTCTGACAGAGCCGGCGCCCCGTGATACGGGATGCCAGGTCGTCCAGGTTGACCGTCAGGTTGATGACGGCTTGGACGGGCTTGCCGATGGCGGCGGAGATCCATTCGAAGGCGATCGCCTGACCGAGGGTACGGGGGAATCCATCCAACAGGTAGCCCCGTTGGCAATCATCCTTTTTCAGACGTTCGCGAACCATCGCGATCGTGATTTCATCGGGGACCAAGTGACCTTGATCCATATAGAGTTTAGCGCTTCGACCCAATTCGGTGCCTTCGGTGATCGCTGAACGGAACATGTTGCCGGTCGAAATGTGTGGAATGTCGTAACGCTCCAGTATTTTCTTGGACATGGTTCCTTTTCCGCTGCCGGCGGCGCCCATAATCAGAATGTTCATCGCTTCCCTCCTATCGATTCACGAACCCGCGGTATTGACGTTGGGTCAGCTGACCTTCCAAATCCTTCATCGTTTCTAGCGCGACGCCGACGACGATGATGATTCCGGTCCCGCCCACGGAAATGCTGGTGGGGAGGTTGGAGATCATCGGCAGCAGGTAGGGCAATACACCGACGAAAGTGAGGAACAAGGCGCCCAGAACCGTGATACGGTTCAGGACTTTCTTGAGATAGGATTTGGTTTCCGATCCCGGACGGATGCCCGGAATGTAGGTCCCCTGTTTGCCGAGGTTCTCGGCGATCTTCTCCGGATCGACCTGCAGGTTCGTATAGAAGAACGTGAACAGGATGATCAGGATCGCGTAGATCGTCAATCCCAGAGGTTTCTGGAAGTTGAAGATGTCGCTGAACCAGCTGTACAAACCTTGCGTCTCACTGAAGAAACTGAAGGCCGTCGCCGGGGCGGTCATGACCGCGGATGCGAAGATGACCGGGATAACGCTGGCGGAGTTGATTTTCAAAGGCAGGTAGGTGATGTCGTTTTTCGCCTTCCCCATGTTACTTGACGTATATTGGATCGGGATTTTACGAACGGCTTGCGACATGAAGATGACCAACACGATAATCAGGATGTACATCATCACGAAGAGGCCGAAATTCAGATAACCGTTGAACATGGCGGCGCTGCTTGAAGTGTCGACCATGGTTTTGAAAACCGAAGAAAACTGGAAGGGAATGTTCGAAACGATCCCGGCGAAGATGATGATGGAAACCCCGTTGCCGATCCCATAGGCGGAGATCCGGTCGGCGATCCACAGCAGGAACATGGTCCCTGCCGCCAAAACGACGGAAACGTACAAATAGGTTGCGAAACCCGCGTCGTTGAGGATGCCATAATTGACATCGAACGCGTAGGTCATCGTAAACGATTGGAACAGGGCGAGGACGACGCCGAGATAACGGGTGACCTTGTCCAGTTGTTTTCTTCCCTGAGCTCCCGACTTCTGCATTTCCGTTAAGGCAGGGATGACGTCCATCGCCAAAAGCTGGACGATGATCGAGGCCGTGATGTAGGGTCCGACGCCCATCGCGAAGATGGAGAAACGTTGGAGTGCGCCACCGCCAAGCAAGTTCATGATACCCAAGACGGAAACGTCGCTGACACCTTCCAATAAGGCTTCGGTGTCAACCATCGGCGCCGGGATACCGGCTCCGAGTCGGAAGATGAACAACATGCCCAAGGTAAAGAAGATCTTTGTACGGATCTCTTTACTCTTGAACAGGTTGATGAATGTGTTGATCATGTTAGATCACCTCGACTTTGCCGCCTGCTTGTTCGATCAAGGTGACGGCGGACTTGGAGAACTTATGGGCTTTGACGACCAGTTTCTTTTCCAAGGCTCCGACGCCGAGGATTTTAATTCCGTTCAACTCTTTACGTACGAGTCCCGTTTCGATCAGGAGTTCCGGAGTGATCTCCGTGCCTTCTTCGAAGCAGTTGAGCGTGCCGACATTGACGATGGCGTACTCGACGCGTGTAAAGTTGGTGAATCCGCGTTTCGGTAAACGACGGAATAAGGGCGTCTGTCCGCCTTCGAAACCGAGGGCGACTCCGCCTCCGGTACGTGCGTTCTGACCTTTATGACCTTTACCGGCCGTTTTCCCTGTACCCGAACCTTGTCCGCGTCCGAGGCGTTTTACGCTTCCTTTGCGGGCTCCTTCGGTGTAATGCAATTCATGTAGTTTCATGGTTGTTTCCTCCCCTTAGCGCACGTCTTCGCGTTTGATTTCGCGCAGACGGGCAACTTGTTCGACGGTTTTCAGACTCGTGAGAGCCGCCATCGTCGAACGTACCATATTGATCGGGGTACGGGATCCCAAACATTTCGTCAAGATGTCTCCGATACCGGCTAATTCAAGCACGGCACGGACCGGACCGCCGGCGATAACGCCGGTACCTTCGGTCGCCGGACGAAGCAGGACGGATCCTGCGCCGTAGTTTCCGACGATCATGTGCGGAATGGTGGTTCCGACGATCGGTACACGGACGAGATTCTTCTTGGCGTCTTCGATCGCCTTTTTAATCGCATCTGGGACTTCGTTGGCTTTGCCGGTACCAAAACCGACACGGCCTTTCTTATCCCCGATGACGACCAATGCGGCGAAACGGAAACGACGTCCGCCTTTGACGACTTTCGTGACACGGTTAATCGTGACTACGCGTTCTTCGAATTCTTTCGCTTCTTTTTCAAACCGTCTAGGTCTGCGTTGTTGTTGTTGTTCCATGGTGCCTCCTAGAATTTCAGTCCGGCTTCTCTGGCTGCTTCAGCCAGTGCCTTGACGCGTCCGTGATAGAGATAACCGCCACGGTCGAATACGACTTCACTGATCTGCGCTTCGAGGCCACGTTTGGCGATTTCCGCACCGACCGCTTTCGCCGCGTCGATGTTTCCACCTTTTTCCAATTTCATTTCCACGGAACTTGCCGCTGCGAGCGTTACACCCGCGACATCATCGATCAGTTGCGCATGGATATGCGCGTTGGAACGGAATACGTTCAGGCGAGGACGTTCCGGAGTACCTGTAACCTTGGTGCGAACGCGCGCATGACGACGTTGACGTTCAACATTCTTCGAAATTTTCTTAAGCATGTGTTCAGTTTCTCCTTTCCGTTATTTCTTACCTGCCGTTTTTCCTTCTTTACGGCGGATGATTTCACCTTTATACTTGATACCTTTGCCGAGATACGGTTCGGGTTTACGGACTGCGCGGATATTGGCCGCCCATTCCCCGACACGTTGCTTGTCGATGCCCGAGACGACGATTTCGGCGTTGGTGGGACATTCGATCTTGATGCCTTCCTCGACTTCGAAGATGACCGGGTGCGAGTAACCGATGTTGATGGTTAGCTTCGTCCCGACGATGTTGGCACGATACCCGATACCGACCAGTTCCAACGAACGCTTGAATCCGTTATGGACTCCTTCGATCATGTTGGCGATGAGTGCGCGGGTCGTACCATGCAATTGTTTGGTGTGTTTTTCTTCATTGGGGCGCGCGACAGTCAGGATACCGTCGTTCAGCTCGATTTTCATGAGCGGGCTGAAAACGCGTTTCAGTTCCCCTTTGGGTCCTTTGACAGTCACCTCATTCCCTTGGGCGATCGTGACTTCAATGCCGGCGGGAACGGTAATCGCTTTATTTCCGATGCGTGACATTTTTCATTCCTCCGTGTCTTACCAGATGTAGGCGAGCACTTCGCCGCCGACATTTTGTTTTCTGGCTTGTTTGTCGGTCAACAGACCGTGGCTGGTGGAGATGATCGCAATGCCTAAACCGTTAAGGACGCGCGGGAGACGGTCGACTTCGACGTACACGCGCAATCCCGGTTTCGAGATGCGTTTCAAACCACTGACGACTTTTTCTTTGTTTTCACCGTACTTCAAGGTGATGGTGATGACTTTCGCCAAGTCGCCGCTCACTTCGAAACTCGTGATGAAGCCTTCTTCTTTTAAGATTCGGGCGATTTCTAATTTTTCCTTACTTGACGGAACTTCGACGGTTTCGTGACGCACGTTGACGGCGTTACGAATACGTGTCAGCATATCCGCAATGGGATCGGTCGTAATCATCATGACGTATGTTCCTCCTTACCAACTCGCCTTTTTCACACCCGGGATCTGGCCTTTGTAGGCCAACTCACGGAAGCAAATACGGCAGAGTTTGTACTTTTGCAATACAGCGTGGGGACGTCCGCAGCGTTCGCAGCGGGTGTAGGCACGCACTTGAAATTTTTGAGGACGTTTCGATTTGACGATCAGAGATGTTTTTGCCATGTTCTTGTCCTCCTATTTCTTCTCGAACGGCATGCCGAGTTCTTTCAGCAATGCGCGTCCTTCTTCATCGGTGTTGGCCGATGTGACGATGACGATGTCCATACCGCGTACTTTATTGACTTTGTCGAAGTTGATTTCGGGGAAAATCAATTGTTCCTTGACGCCCAGGGTGTAGTTGCCGCGGCCGTCGAAGGCGTTGATACTGACACCGCGGAAGTCGCGAACGCGCGGTAGGGCGATGTTCACCAACTTATCGAGGAATTCATACATTTTTTCGCCACGCAAGGTGACTTTGCAGCCGATCGACATCCCTTCGCGGAGTTTGAAGTTCGCGATGGATTTCTTGGCTTTCGTGATGACGGGTTTTTGGCCGGTCAACTGGGTCATTTCGGAAACCGCTTCTTCCAACGCTTTCGCATTGGCGATCGCGTCGCCGACCCCCATGTTGACAACAACCTTCAAGACTTTCGGTGCCTGCATGACGGAGGAGTAGTTGAACTGCTTCACCAACGCGGGTACGACTGTATTTACATATTTTTCGTTGAGCCGATTCATGTTGCTGTTCCTCCTTTATTTCACAACGGCGCCCGTTTGTTTGATGATACGGACTTTCTTGCCTTTTTCGACCTTATATCCGACACGTCCGGCCTTCTTCGCTTTCGCGTCGTAGATCGCTACGTTGGATACGTGGATCGGGGCTTCCTTCTCGACGATGCCTCCGTCCGGATTGGCCTGGGTCGGTTTCAAATGCTTCTTGACCAGGTTGACTCCTTCGATGAGAACTTTTTCGTCTTTCGGGAACGCCTTTAAGACTTCTCCGATCGTTCCTTTGGAACTCCCGGTAATGACTTTGACTTTATCGCCTTTTTTGATCTTCATGTCTACCTCCCTACAGGACTTCCGGCGCTAAGGATACGATTTTCATGAAATCCTTGTCGCGGAGCTCTCTCGCCACGGGACCGAAGATACGGGTCCCTTTCGGCGTGTTGTCGTCTTTGATGATGACGACGGCATTGTCGTCAAATTTGATGTAGGTTCCGTTGTCACGGCGTACGCCGCGGACAGTGCGAACGATGACAGCCTTGACGACTTCACCCTTCTTGACGGTTCCGCCCGGTGTCGCTTCTTTGACGGTGCAGACGACGATATCCCCGATATTGGAATAACGGCGACGGCTACCACCCAAGCAGCGAATGACCAGGACTTCTTTAGCGCCGGTATTATCGGCTACCCGGCATCTACTTTCATTTTGGATCATGAATGTTCATCCTCCGGTCTAAAGCACAACGGCCTTTTCGATAACTTTGACTAAGCGGAAACGCTTCGTTGCGGAAAGCGGACGGGTTTCCATGATTTCCACTACATCACCCGTTTTGGCTTCGTTCAACTCGTCGTGCGCCTTGAAACTCTTTGAATACTTTACGCGTTTGCCGTATAACGGATGACGCTTCGAGGTCGATACTTCGACGACGATCGTTTTTTCCATTTTATCGGAGATCACGGTACCGCGGTATACTTTGCGACTTGTTCTTTCCATTACTGTCAACCTCCTATTTACGCTCGCCGAGCGTGCGCTCGGTGAGAACGGTTTTGATACGGGCGATGGTCTTGCGGACTTCACGCATACGCGCCGGACTGGACAATTGCCCCGTCGCCTGTTGGAAACGGAGGGTGAACAGTTCTTCTTTGAGCGTGTCGACTTGCTTCAGCAATTCAGCATTGCTTTTTTCACGTAGATCGTTTTTCATGACTATTCCTCCTCACCTTTTCTAACGAAACGAGTCTTGACCGGCAGTTTGTGGCCGGCGAGACGGAACGCTTCGCGCGCCGTTTCTTCGTCGACCCCGCCGATTTCAAACATGATCCGACCCGGGGAAACGACGGCTACCCATCCTTCAGGAGCCCCTTTACCGGAACCCATGCGGACTTCGAGCGGCTTCCTCGTAATCGCCATGTGCGGGAAAATCTTAATCCAAACGTTGCCGCCGCGGCGCATATGACGGGTCATCGCGATACGGGCGGATTCGATTTGTCGGTTGCTGACGTAGGCGCCGGATTCGGCGACCAGACCGTATTCACCGAAGACGATGGAGCGGCCGGCTTTAGCGCGACCTTCGTAGCTGACACGGTGAGGTCTTCTGTACTTCGTACGATTCGGCATTAACATGATGACTACTTCCCTCCTTCTACTTCAGTGGCGGGTGTCGCAGGAGCGGCTGCGGTTTCGGTGCGCGGACGGCGATCACGATTGGCGGCTGCGGGGCGGTCCCCACGGTTGTCGCGACGTTTCTTGTCGCGGTCGAAACCGGTGTTTTTCGGCGCTTCGGGTTCTTTGACCATTTGTCCCGGCAAAACTTCGCCGCGGCAGATCCAAACCTTTACACCCAAACGTCCGTAGGTCGTGGCGGCTTCACACACCGAGAAATCGATGTCGGAGCGCAGCGTATGCAGAGGAACGATGCCCTCGGCATAGCCTTCGGAACGAGCGATATCGTTGCCTCCCAAACGGCCGGAGACCATGGTTTTGATTCCCTTGGCGCCTGCACGCATGGTGGCTTGGATGGCTTTCTTCTGCGCCGTACGGAACGAAGCGCGTTGTTCGAGCTGTTCGGCGATTTTACGGGCGACGATGGTGGCGTCCAGATCCGGGTTGGCGATTTCCAACACACGCAGGTGGACGGTCTTCCCGACCGTAAGTTTCTCCAACGCCGCTTTCACGGTTTTGGCGACTGCACCTTCCTGGCCGATGATGACGGCCGGACGGGCGGCACGTACCAAGACTTCGACGCGGTTCTTCGAACGTTCGATTTCGACGCGGGAAACATTGGCGGCTTTTAGATTCTTAAAGATGTATTCGCGGATTTTGATATCTTCCAGAAGAAGGGTACCGTATTCTTTTTCGGCGTACCAACGGGATTCCCAATCGCGGATAATGCCGATGCGGAACCCTACCGGACTAACTTTTTGACCCATGTTGATCCTCCTATTCGCGTTCCGCAACCACAACGGTAATGTGGCTGGTACGCTTTAAAATCTGAGCAGATTGGCCCTTGGCACGGGGCATGAAGCGCTTCAGAACGACGCCTTCATCGGCATAGCAAGCCTTGACATACAGTTTGCTTTGATCCAACGAATGGTTGTTGACTGCGTTCGCGATGGCGGACTTTAGTACTTTTCCGGTCGCTTCCGCGGCTTTGTTCGGCATGAACTTCAGGATCGCGGTGGCTTCTACGATGTTTTTCCCACGAATCAAATCGAGTACGAGACGTGCCTTGATGGGGCGGACACGTAAGGTTTTAGCTGTTGATTTTACGTCCATGATTAACCTGCCTTCTTATCGTCGCCGCCGTGACCGCCGAATTTGCGGGTCGGGACGAATTCGCCTAATTTGTGTCCGACCATATCTTCGGTGACATAGACGGGAACGTGTTCTTTACCATTGTAGACCGCAAAGGTGTGTTCGACGAATTGCGGGAAGATGGTAGAACGACGAGACCAAGTTTTGATGACTTCTTTCTTGTGGACCAAGTTCAGTTTCTCTACCCGTTTCAGCAGGTAGTCATCACAGAACGGCCCTTTTTTCAAGCTACGACTCATGTTTCATTCCTTCCTTTCGTTTACTTTCCGTTGCGGCGACGGACGATCAATTTCGTCGACGCCTGTTTCTTCTTACGCGTCTTCATGCCCATGGCTTTTTTGCCCCACGGGGTCATCGGAGCTTTACGTCCGACAGGGTTTTTCCCTTCGCCCCCGCCGTGCGGATGGTCGACCGGGTTCATGACGGCGCCGCGTACGGTCGGACGGACACCCATCCAACGGGTACGGCCGGCTTTACCGACGTTCACCAGGTTATGATCTTCGTTACCGACTTGACCGACGGTCGCGCGGCAATTGCTCAGGATACGGCGTACTTCGCCGGAAGCCAGACGTACGATGACGTAACGGCCTTCCTGACCAAGGATCTGTGCGGAGACACCGGCGGAACGGGCCAACTGGCCGCCCTTGCCGGGTTTCAATTCGACGTTGTGGATGAAGGTACCGTCAGGCATCTTCCCCATTTCCATCGCGTTGCCGACCTTGATGTCGGCGGAGACTGCGCTGACGAGGACTTGACCGACGGTCAACCCCTTCGGAGCGAGGATATAACGTTTTTCGCCATCGGCATAATGGAGCAGCGCGATGTTGGCGGAGCGGTTGGGATCGTATTCGATCGTCGCTACTTTCGCCGGAATATTGTCTTTGTCACGTTTGAAGTCGATGATGCGGTATTGACGTTTATGTCCACCGCCTTGGTGACGGGTCGTGATCCGCCCGTTGTTATTACGTCCGCCTTGCTTGTTTAAACTTTCAACAAGCGATCGCTCGGGTTTGCTGACTGTGATTTCGTCAAAGGTCAGCGTAGACATCCCGCGGCGACCCGGCGTCGTCGGATTGTACTTTTTAATTCCCATGATTTTCCTCCTTACGCATGTTTTCCGGAAATCGCGTAATTCTTCCGATATTTGCTTCCTGCTCTAGAACAGGTTGATTTTGTGTCCTTCGGCTAACTTCACGACCGCTTTGCGCACTGCGCTGGTCGTACCGGTGTATTTTCCAACACGTTTGGACTTAGGACGAACATTGAGGATGTTCACCTTTTCGACTTTGACGGCGAAGATGGTTTCAATGGCTTGACGTACTTCCGTCTTATTGGCACCCTTCTTCACTTCAAACGTCACTTTGTTATCCGTTTCCTGCAACTTCATGGATTTTTCCGTGATGATCGGACGGATGATGATATCGCGAGCGTTGTTACTCATTAGGCCCATACCTCCCCGGTCAATTTGACAGCGGCTTCGGTAAAGACAAGCTTGTCGGCGTTCATCAAGTCGTATACGTTGATGCCTTCGACGGTCATGAAGAGCGCGTTGGGCAGGTTACGCAGCGAGAGATAGGCGTTTTCCCAATTTTCTTCGGCTGAGAAGATGTAGAGGGTCTTGCTTGTCAAATTCAAAGCGCTTTGGATTTTTACGAATTCCTTCGTTTTCGGCGTATCGATCTTGAAGGCATCGACGACGACGATTTCGTTGGCGGTCGCTTTTTCCGACAAGACCGACTTCAGTGCCAAACGGCGCACTTTACGGTTGATGCGGAAACTGTGGCTACGCGGGGTCGGTCCGAAGACGATACCGCCGCCTCTCCACTGCGGAGAGCGGATGGAACCGGCACGAGCGCGCCCGGTACCTTTTTGACGGAACGGCTTGCGTCCGCCACCGGCGACTTCACGTTTGTTTTTGACTTTGTGAGTGCCCTGGCGAAGCGATGCGCGTTGCATCAATACGGTATCGAAGATCGCTTGCGGATTAGGGTCGATCCCAAAGACTTCCGCAGCCAATTCAAGTTCATGTAAAGCTTTTCCTTCTTGATTTAAGACTGTGATCGTAGGCATGGATTATTCCTCCTTCGCTGCAGCGCGGTTGACAAGAACCTTCGCCTTGACGGCCGGCGTGTTCTTCGCTGCGGATTTGATGACAACCAGACCGCGCTTCGGTCCCGGAACGTTTCCTTTGACCAAAATGACGTTTAAATCGGTGTCGACTTTCATGATTTCCAAATTCTGGTTGGTTGTCGCATATGTACCTTCATGACCGGCCATGATGCGTCCTTTATTGATGATCCCGTTGTTACGTCCGATCGTCGCCAAGGAACCCGGATGTCTGCGGTTCGGGCCTGAACCGTGGGTCTTGGGTCCCATGCGTTGGTTGTTACGAACGATGGCGCCTTTGTACCCTCTACCCTTGGAAATACCGCTAACGTCGACGATTTCGCCGGCTGCGAACAAATCCGCGGATACGTTGGCTCCGACTTCGAAGTTGAACATTTCATTCCCGCGGATTTCGCGGATGCTCTTCTTCGGGGCGGTGTTGGCTTTTGAAGCATGTCCTTGCGCGGCCTTGGTCGAGCGTTGGATCTTCACGTCTTCATAACCTAACTGAACGGCTTCATAACCGTCGGTTTCGATTGTTTTCTTCTGTAATACGACATTCGGCGAGACTTCGACGACGGTGACCGGAACCAATGTTCCATCGACCGTGAAGACTTGCGTCATGCCCAGTTTACGTCCTAGAATACCTTTCATGATTTCCCTCCTCGCTAAAGCTTGATTTCGATATCGACGCCGCTGGGTAACTCGAGACGGCTAAGCGCGTCGATGGTTTCCGCAGTCGGTCCGACGATTTCGATCAAGCGCTTATGCGTTCTGATTTCGAATTGTTCGCGGGAATCCTTGTACTTATGAACCGCACGTAAGATGGTAACGACCTGTTTCTCGGTCGGAAGGGGTACCGGTCCGATTACTTTCTTGGCACCGTGGTCATTGGCGGCCGCGACGATCTTCTGTGTCGCCGTGTCCAATACCCGATGTTCGTAAGCTTTCAGACGGATACGAATGCTGTTTTTCGCCATGGAATGCTTCCTCCTATCCATTGATCGTCTTGTGACGATCCCGCTCGATGCGAATTCCCCGTGCTTCTCACTGACCATGACAACGTTTATCAGTGTGCCGGCAACCTCGCACGTCCATGCGGATGCAGAGTATATTATAGCAAAAAAGTACCTGCGATTGCAAGTACTTTCTGAGTGTTTATTTCAATGCCCTGTTTATGACGGCAACATGTCGATTATACCCTAAATAAAGAGGCTTGTCGAGCGCTTTTTACGAGGATCTGCCGTTTGAACGACCGTTTCTTCCGGAATTCCCTTCGACTTGTCGCGCGAACGCTTCAAGATGGTTATAGGAAGCGTTCATCAATCGTTCGAAAACGTCTTGGACATCTTCCGGCAAGTCTTCTTCTAGGAACCTTTCATACATCGCAATGTTGTTGACTTCGGCTTGTACACCGATTTCATAGGTTTCTTCCAATGTTTCAGGTAATACGACGAAATCGATCGCGTTGTCATAAGGCAAGCTTAGCTGATAGGCGGTAAATAACGGCTCCAACATTTCGATGTGGTTGACTTCGGCTTGGATGATGTTGGTGAACGGTCGGATCTGCCCATACTCATCGATGATGGTTTCATATTCCTGGCGAGCCAGGTATTCGTCCTGGATCGCCATCGTCAGCATCTCTTCGATCGTATAGGAAGTTTCGTCGTAATCTACGGTGGGTTGCGGATAGGCCGGGTTGTCCAGCGTATTCGTGGTGGATTGTTGGTATCCTTGGGTGGTGTTCCGGTCGGATCGTCCGTATTCGACTTCATTGGATTGATTCCATGGATTGGCGATGGCGCATCCCGCCAACCCTGCGATAACGACACCGATCAGCAAGAATCGAGCGATTCTTAATTTGTTTTTCATATTGATCTCCTAGACCCTTTGGTCTATGAAGACATCATACGCAAGAAGTGTGACGAAAGTGTTCGCTTCCCGTTTCTTTTCTACAACAATTCCAACAAGTCTTCGATCTTGTAGATGCGTTTGACCGGCAGGTCGGTTGTCTTGTAGGGATCCGGATGGATCCAGATCGGCGTCATTTTGACGGCGATCGATCCTTCGATGTCGAATTTCAGGCTATCCCCCACGAAGATCGTTTCCTCTGCACTGACACCCATGAGATCCAACGCTTTCTGGAAAATCCTCGCATCGGGTTTATGGATCCCCTCTTCCCCGCTCACCAACATGATTTCCATGTAGGGTTCGCAGCCGAGTTTGGCGATCTTGACCCGTTGCGTCTTGCCGTTCCCGTTGGTGATCATCCCCAGACGGTATTTTTGTTTCAAGGTCTTCAGGACTTCGATGGCTTTGGGGTAGGGGGTCGTGTACTCTCCCAGATGTTCCCACCAGAGATGGTTGTAATGTTCCCAGGTATTTTCCTTGATGCCGTATTCTTCGATGTATTGGGAGAAGACGATGTCTTTGGGGGTCGCCCCTTCGTCGTCGAGGACCATCATGCGGTCGACGATGGCTTCGATCTCTTCCTGGGATTTCGTGGTAGCGAAATCCGTGTTCACGATATGGTGCATCAGCGCCCGTGCGGCAAGCTGGCGGTCGATCAGGGTGTTGTCCATGTCGAAGAGGATGGTGGTGATCTGTTTCATGTGTACCTCCAACAAGAAAGAAAGCCGGATCGCTCCGGCTTTGAATGACTACTTGATGATTTTGATAACGTTGCCGGCGCCGACAGTACGTCCACCTTCACGGATGGAGAAGGTCGTCCCTTGTTCAACGGCGATCGGAGCGATCAATTCGACGGTCATGACGACGTTGTCGCCAGGCATGACCATTTCAACGCCTTCCGGCAGTTTGATGACGCCGGTGACGTCGGTCGTGCGGAAGTAGAATTGCGGACGGTAGTTCGCAACGAACGGAGTGTGACGTCCGCCTTCTTCTTTGCTCAATACGTAGACCTGGGCATCGAAGTTGGTGTGCGGCTTAACCGAACCCGGCTTCGCGATGACTTGGCCACGTTCGACTTCTTCACGGTTGACACCGCGCAGCAATGCGCCGATGTTGTCCCCTGCGGTCGCTTCGTCCAACAGTTTGCGGAACATTTCGATTCCGGTGACGACGGACTTGCGGGTATCTCTCAAACCGATGATTTCGACTTCTTCGCCGAGTTTCAACACGCCGCGTTCAACACGGCCCGTCGCGACGGTTCCACGTCCGGTGATGGTGAAGACGTCTTCGACGCTCATCAAGAACGGCTTGTCGGTTTCACGTTTCGGATTCGGGATGTAGGAGTCGACGGCATCCATCAATTCTTGCAGCTTGGGTTCCCAAGTCGGGTCGCCTTCGCCGCCTTTCAAAGCGGATCCGCGGATGACCGGAGCGTTGTCGCCATCGAAACCGTTGGCACTCAACAATTCACGGACTTCCATTTCAACGAGGTCGATCAATTCTTCATCGTCGACCATGTCGCATTTGTTCAGGAAAACAACCATGTGCGGAACACCGACTTGGTGAGCCAACAAGATGTGTTCGCGGGTTTGCGGCATCGGTCCGTCGGTCGCAGCGACGACGAGGATCGCACCATCCATCTGGGCGGCGCCGGTGATCATGTTTTTAACATAGTCGGCGTGGCCCGGGCAGTCTACGTGAGCGTAGTGGCGGGATTTCGTTTGGTATTCGACGTGTGCGGTGTTAATGGTAATACCGCGGGCTTTTTCTTCCGGAGCGCCGTCGATCTGATCGTACTTCATTTCTTTGGCCATGCCGGATTTTGCCAAATAGCGGGTGATCGCCGCAGTGAGCGTCGTTTTGCCGTGGTCAACGTGACCGATGGTTCCGATATTTACGTGCGGTTTGGATCTGTCAAATTTCTCTTTTCCCATTGATATTGTTCCTCCTGGTACAGTTTAGTGAATGCACTTCTATTTTATTCTAAACCCCGTTCAATGGCAAGGGTTTAGTTGGCTCCAGTGTTCTTTTTGACAATCTTTTCGGCGATGCTCTTGGGCACTTCCACATATTGCCAGAACTGCATGGAGTAACTGCCGCGTCCTTGGGTGAAAGAGCGCAGGTCGGTCGCATAGCCGAACATCTCCGATAGCGGGACGTGGGCTTTGACGATGATCGCGTTTCCTCTTTCTTCCTGATCCTTGATGGTGCCGCGACGGCTGGATACGTCACCCATGACCGAACCTAAGTATTCATTGGGAGCCGTGACTTCGACTTCCATGATCGGTTCGAGGATGACCGGCTTACATTTCTTGGCGGCTTCTTTGAACGCCAGGGATGCGGCGACTTTAAACGCCATTTCCGAGGAGTCGACGTCGTGGTAGGAACCATCGAACAGCGTCGCCTTGATGTCGATGACCGGATAACCGGCGATCAACCCGCCGCTCAGGGAGGACATCAGCCCTTCCATCGTCGGCTTTACGAATTCTTTGGGAACCGTGCCGCCGACCAAGCCGTCGACGAACGTGAAACCCTTGCCTTCTTCGTTCGGTTCGAACTTGACCCAGACGTGGCCGTATTGACCGCGTCCGCCGGATTGACGTACGAACTTACCTTCGCAATCGGCCGCTTGACGGATCGTTTCGCGGTAGGCGACTTGCGGGGCGCCGACATTGGCTTCGACCTTGAATTCGCGACGCATGCGATCCACGATGATGTCGAGGTGGAGTTCACCCATCCCGGCGATGATCGTCTGGTTCGTTTCCGGATCGGTGAAGGTACGGAACGTCGGATCTTCTTCGGCCAACTTCGAGAGCGCCAAGCCCATACGGTCTTGGTCGCCTTTGGATTTCGGCTCGATCGCGATGTTGATGACCGGTTCCGGGAAGTTCATGGCTTCCAGGATGATCGGATGTTTCTCGTCGCAGAGCGTATCTCCGGTCGTCGTATCCTTCAGACCGACCGCCGCCGCGATGTCGCCCGAATAGACTTCGGTGATTTCTTCACGGTGGTTGGCATGCATCTGAAGCATACGGCTGAAACGTTCACGTTTGTCTTTGGTCGCATTGAGTACGTACGAACCGCTCTTGCACTGTCCGGAGTAAACACGGAAGTAGGTGAGACGGCCGACAAACGGGTCGGTCATGATTTTGAAGGCTAAAGCGGAGAACGGGGCTTCATCGGTCGAAGGGCGTTCTTCTTCCGTGCCGTCTTCCAAATGTCCTTTGATATGCGGGACATCCAAGGGGGAAGGCAGGTAGTCGACGACCGCATCCAACATCGCGGTGACACCTTTGTTCTTATAGGCTGCGCCGCAGAGGACCGGATAGAAATCCCCGGTACATACCGCGGTGCGGATGGCTTTTTTCAGTTGTTCAACGGTCGGGTCTTCTCCTTCCAGAACGCACATCATGATCTCTTCGTCGAAGTCGGCGACCATCTCAATCAGTTTCATTCTGTATTCTTCGACGCTTTCCTTGTATTCCGCAGGGATTTCGGTGAACGTATCGTCGACCGTCTTATCGCCTGAGAAGATACGGGCTGTACGATCGACCAAGTCGATCAAGCCGTCGAAGTAGTTTTCAACCCCGATCGGGAGTTGTAACGGCGTCGCTTTCGCCCCTAAGCGGGACTGCATCGAACGGAAGGACATGTAGAAGTCGGCTCCGGTCGCATCCATCTTGTTGACGAATACGATACGCGGAACGCCGTAGCGCGTCGCTTGACGCCATACGGTTTCGGTCTGCGGTTCGACGCCTGACTTCGCGTCCAACACGGTGACCGCGCCGTCAAGTACACGGAGGGAACGTTCGACTTCTACGGTGAAGTCGACGTGACCCGGAGTATCGATGATATTGATCCGGTTGCCTTTCCACTGTGCAGTGGTCGCCGCCGAAGTAATGGTAATCCCGCGTTCTTGTTCCTGAGCCATCCAGTCCATGGTCGCAGCACCGTCGTGGACTTCACCGATTTTGTGGGTCTTTCCGGTGTAGAAGAGAATGCGTTCAGTTGTCGTCGTTTTGCCGGCGTCAATGTGCGCCATAATCCCGATATTGCGAGTGTTCGCAAGTGAATATTCACGTGCCATTTTTGGATTCTCCTTTCAACCTCACGATTACCAGCGGTAATGAGCGAAGGCTTTGTTGGCTTCAGCCATTTTGTGCAGATCGTCGCGTTTCTTGACGGAAGCTCCGACATTGTTGGCTGCATCCATGATTTCATTGGCTAAACGTTGTTCCATCGTCTTCTCGTTACGCAGACGCGCATAGTTGACGATATAACGTAAACCTAAGGTCAAACGACGTTCGGCCGAAACTTCGACCGGTACTTGGTAGTTTGAACCGCCGACACGACGTGCCTTCAATTCAAGCATCGGCATGACGTTTCCGAGCGCCTGTTCGAAGACTTCCATCGGCTGACGTCCGGTTTTCGCTTCGATCATGTCGAACGCGTTATACAATATGGTTTGTGCGACGCCGCGTTTGCCGTCGATCATAATGCGGTTGATTAGTTTGGTAACAAGTTTGGAGTTGTAGATCGGATCGATCAATACATCCCGCTTGGCTATAAACCCTTTTCTAGGCATGATTCATTCTCCTTTCGTGAGTGAGTGCTATTTAGCTGTTTTCTTCGGGCGTTTTGCACCGTAGAGCGAACGGCTTTGTCTGCGTGCGCTGACACCGGCGCAGTCCAATGTTCCACGGATGATGTGGTAACGGACCCCAGGCAAGTCTTTGACACGACCGCCGCGGATGAGCACGACGCTGTGTTCTTGCAAGTTGTGTCCGATTCCCGGGATGTACGCGGTAACTTCCATTCCGTTGCTTAAACGGACACGGGCGTACTTACGAAGCGCGGAGTTCGGCTTCTTGGGGGTCATCGTTCCGACGCGGGTGCAGACACCTCTCTTTTGAGGGGAAGAAATGTCGGTAGGGCGGCGTTGCAGTGTATTGAGTCCCTTGTTCAAAGCAGGGGATTTCGATTTGTACACCTTGTTTGTGCGGCCTTGGCTGACCAATTGGTTGATTGTTGGCATAGTTGGTTCTCCTTTCGTGTTTTCTGCACACATTTCCGGGTGTGCCATTCCGAGGCGTAATATATAGTCTCCTCGCGGAAACCGTACTACTCCCATAAGCGTATTCATTTTATAAGGAATCGAGCCCTTTGTCAAGTGTTGATTTTAGATTCATCGGCGACCTGTCACGCTTTATAGTTTACCATATCTTCCAGGTTTTCTTTGGTTTTTGCGTTTCATTACTGTATAATTTTTGTTAAGGAAGACAACCATGCGAAAAACGATGATCTTAATAGTATTGAGTGCGGTGTTGATGGGCGGTTGCGTAAGCGACCGTACTTTCGACCGTTCGATCCCGGCGATCAAGGATACCCTTCTTCCCTTCCCAAGTAAGGAAACCATCGATCTTGCCCCGAGCGATCCTGTCGAGAAGTTGCTGGCGTCGATGACGTTGGAAGAAAAAGTCGGTCAATTGGTGATCGCGGGGTTTTACGGGACGTCGGTCGACGAGGTGACGGAAGACTTGATTACCGAGGCGAAGCTCGGCGGGTTGATTTTTTTCGGACGCAATGTCGAGTCGACGTCGCAGTTGGTCGGCTTGTTGAACACGTTCAAGCGGATTGAAAGCAAGATCCCGTTGTTTTTATCGATCGATGAGGAAGGCGGGTCGGTGAGCCGCTTACCTTCGGACATCGCGAACCTTCCGGGCGCTCGGACGATCATGAAAAAGAACGTGTTGAATCTTACCTACGAAGAAGGCAGGGCGATCGGCTATGCCTTGGATGAATATGGATTCAACATGAACTTCGCCCCGGTGTTGGATGTGGATAACGGGAAGTCCAATTCGGTCATCGGTTCGCGGTCGTTTTCGACGGATCCGATGGTCGTCGCCGAACTCGGGGTCCTGATGGCGCGCGGGATGGAGGAACACGGGGTCATCCCGGTGGTTAAACATTTCCCGGGACATGGCGATACGGCGGTGGATTCGCATGCCGGCACCCCGATCGTCAAGCATCCGATGGATCGGTTGAACAACGTCGAGCTTTATCCTTTCGCCTATGCGATCGAGCGCGACATCCCGGCCATCATGGTCGGACACATCATCCTAAGCAAGGTCGATGCGAAGGTGCCTTCGACCCTGTCCTATGCCGTCATGACGGGATTGTTGAGGAATCAAATGAAATTCGAAGGGGTGGTCGTCACCGATGACTTGGGGATGGGGGCGATTTCCGCCGACCATACGCAAGCGGAAGCGGCTGTGTTGTCCATCAAGGCCGGGGCGGACATCGTCATGATCAGTCATGGGCGGAGGGATCCGTTCAAAGCCGTGGCGGCGCTGAAGAAAGCGGTGTTGGACGGGGTCATCCCGATGGCGATGCTGGATCAGAAAGTACGTCGGATCTTACGATTGAAACTGCGCTTCAAGATCGATCAGACACCCCACGATCAAGTGGATGTGGGGAAGATCAATGAATGGTTCAATGAACTGAGAAAGAAATAACCGCCGGGGAAATCCCGACGGTTTTTTTGAGGCTAGTTTTTCTTCTCCTTCACAAACACAAGCAAGACGATGGTCACGATCGTCAAGAGCGACGATACGATGAGATAGGGCATGATCATCGGGGGGATGTTCTCGACAAGGACATTGTTACCGAGGGTGATGATCCCGCCCAGCAGATACACACCCCGGCTTGTCCCTTCGCTTGAAGCGCGGGCGATCCGTAGGATGTCCGTGGATTGCAACATGATCAAGAATGAAACGACAAGGACGATCATCGCGATGAAACGGCTTGATTTATTCATGGAAATTCCTCCAAGGTAAGCATACCAAAGATTGAAAAAAAGACAACCGTTTCCGGTTGTCTCGTGTTTATTCGGCTTCTTCGCGAAGGTCGTCCATTCCGCGTGTCATCTCTTCCGGCAAGGAATGTTCTTCCTGCAGGATGGCGTTGCGTTCTTCACGTTCGGCACGGAAGGTGTTCGCCAGGTCCTTGATCTGTTCGGAGGTTTCACGGTACGCTTTGGAACCGGTTCCCGCCGGGATCAATTTCCCGATGATGACGTTTTCTTTCAAGCCCATCAGGGTGTCGACTTTGCCTTTGATGGCGGCGTCGGTAAGAACCTTGGTGGTTTCCTGGAAGGAGGCGGCGGAGAGGAACGAATCGGTCTCGACGGACGCCTTGGAGATCCCCAACAACGTCGGTTTGAATAAGGCCGGCGTCTTGCCCGCAAGAAGGATCTTACGGTTGATGTTGGTGATCATCGGCAAGCTGAGTTGGATGCCCGCGGACATCCCGGTGTCGCCACCGTCGACGACGACGACTTTGCGCATCATCTGACGGATCATGACTTCGATATGCTTGTCGGAGATTTCGATCCCTTGCGACTGGTAGACTTTCTTGACTTCCTTGATGATGTATTTCTGCACTTCGGCGACGCCCGCCACATCCAACAGTTCCTTCGGATTGACCTGACCCTCGGTCAGTTTGTCCCCGGCGGAGATATAGGTCCCGACTTTCAGCCAGTTACGGACGATGGAGTTCGTCGCGGCCAGATGTTCGATCGATTCCTTGTCGTTGGAGATGACGATGCGGGTGCCGTTGCGTCCGTCGAGTTCGGTGATCTCGGTGATTTCACCATCGATCCTCGCCAAGAGCGCGGCATGCTTAGGACAACGTGCTTCGAAGAGTTCTTCGACACGCGGCAGACCCTGGGTGATGTCTCCCCCTTCGGCAGCTGCGACGCCGCCGGTGTGGAAGGTACGCATGGTCAGCTGGGTCCCCGGTTCCCCGATGGACTGGGCGGCCATGATCCCGACCGCTTCGCCGATTTCGACGATCTTGCCGGTGGCCATGTTGCGGCCGTAGCACTTCTTACAGACCCCGTAGGTTGAATCGCAGGTGAAGGTGTTGCGGATGAAGACGCGTTTGATGCCGGACGCGACGATCTTGGTCGCGATGGCTTCGGAGATGAATTCATCGGCTTCCAGGATCACTTCGCCGGAGGCGGGGTCGATGACGGTTTCTTTGACGAAACGTCCGACCAAGCGGTCGTAGATGCCTTCGATGACCGAATTGGTCTTGCGGTCGAGGATGTCTTCGACCAAATAACCGCGGTCGGTGCCGCAGTCTTCTTCGATGACGATGACATCTTGCGCGACGTCGACCAAACGACGGGTCAGGTAGCCGGATTCCGCGGTTTTCAGCGCGGTGTCGGTCAAGCCTTTACGAACCCCGTGGGTCGAGATGAAGAATTCGGATACGTTGAGTCCTTCACGGAAGGACGAATAGATCGGAACTTCGATGATCGAAGAGGTATATTCTTTCTTCGATTTGGATTGGGTCGGTTTCCCCATCAATCCGCGCATCCCCGCCAACTGGGTGAAGTGGGAGGCGTTACCACGCGCACCGGAAGTCGCCATCATGTTGATGGGGTTCTTACGGGGGAGGTTTTCCATGAGTTCTTTCCCGATGTCGGATTTGATCTGATCCCACAACTGCGTCAGATGACGTTCCCATTCCTGAGGCGTCAACCGTCCGCGTTTGAGGAGTTTCATCAGTTCGGCCGCTTTTTCTTTTCCGTATTCGACGTATTTTTGCTTATTGGGCGCAACGTTGATGTCGGAGAGCGAGACGGTCATCCCGGCGACGGTGGAGAACTTGAATCCGTTGTCCTTGATCTGGTCGAGGATTTCGGAAGTTTTCTTGGTTGAATAACGGTTGAAGACTTCCGTGATGATCAAGCCGAGGTCCTTCTTCTTGAATTCGCCGCTCAGCTTCAGGTTGGCCACGTACGCCTTCAGGTCTTCACCGTGTTCGATGAAGTAGCGGTCGGGGGTTTCGATGAAGTTCGCCTTGGTGATTTCGTTGAGGTAGGGGAAGTCGGCCGGGAACATTTCGTTGAAGATCAGTTTCCCGACGGTCGTCATGATGTACTTGTTGAGCTTATCCGCCGCGAACGACGTTTTCTTCAAGGCATGGGCGGGCAACACGATGCGGGTGTGCAGATGGATCTGTTTGTTTTCATACGCCATCAGCGCTTCGTTCATGTTTTTGTAGAGATGGCCTTCGCTCTCTCCGAACGTACGCCACATCGAACCGGTTTCTTTGTCTCCAAGCAGTTCCAACAAGTCGGCTTTCTTGAAGAATTCATCGGCTCGTTCTTCCATGTTGAGGTAGAAGTTCCCCAAGACCATGTCCTGGGAAGGCGTAACGATAGGCTTTCCGTCTTTGGGACCCAAGATATTGTTGGAACCCAACATCAGGATTTCGGCTTCCGCACGCGCTTCTTCGGAAAGAGGGACGTGGACGGCCATTTGGTCGCCGTCGAAGTCGGCGTTGAACGCAGGGGTGACCAAGGGATGCAGACGGATGGCGCGGCCTTCGACCAGTTTCGGTTTAAAGGCTTGGATACCCAGTCTATGCAAGGTCGGTGCGCGGTTGAGCAGGACGGGGTGTTGGTGGATGACATCTTCGACGATGTCCCAGACACGCGGGTCTTGACGATCGATCAGCTTTTCCGCGGTTTTCGGATTGCCGGCGATCTGACGGTTGACGATTTCATTGATGACGAAGGGTTTGAACAGCTGGATCGCCATTTCACGCGGGATCCCGCATTGGTACATCTTCAAATCCGGTCCGACGGCGATAACCGAACGACCCGAGAAGTCGACGCGCTTTCCAAGCAAGTTCTGACGGAAACGTCCTTGTTTTCCTTTAAGGGAGTGGGAGAGCGATTTGAGCGCCCTTCCGCCGGCTCCGGTGATCGGTTTCGAACGGCGTCCGTTATCGATCAGGGCGTCGACCGCTTCCTGAAGCATACGTTTTTCATTCTGTACGATGATGGCCGGCGTTCCCAGTTCCAATAGTTTTTTAAGACGATTGTTGCGGGTGATGACGCGGCGGTAGAGGTCGTTGAGGTCGCTGGTGGCGAAACGTCCGCCGTCCAACTGAAGCATCGGGCGAAGATCCGGGGGGATGACGGGAAGGACGGACAAGACCATCCATTCCGGCATGTTGCCCGAATGACGGAACGCATCGATGGTTTCCAAACGCTTGATGAGTTTCTTACGTTTGTCGCCTTGGGCGCCTTCCAGATCGAGAATGACTTGTTTGTGTTCTTTTTCGAGATCCACTTTTTCCAATAGCGCTTTGACGGCTTCGGCGCCGGTCATGGCGACGAAACGTCCCGCTCCGAATTTCGCATTGTATTCGCGATATTCGCGCTCGGTCAAGATCTGTTTGGTTTCAAGCGGGGTATCATACGGTTCGACAACCACCCAGCTGACGAAGTACACGACTTCTTCCAGGTTCTTCGGGGTGATGTTCAACAGTAGAGCCATCCGTGAAGGGATGCCTCTCAGATACCAGATATGGGCGACCGGCGCCGCAAGTTCGATATGACCCATGCGTTCGCGACGGACGGAAGACTTGGTGACTTCGACGCCGCAACGGTCGCAGACGACCCCTTTGTAGCGTACTTTCTTATACTTACCGCAGTAACATTCCCAGTCTTTCGACGGACCGAAGATGCGTTCGCAGAACAAGCCGTCGCGTTCGGGTTTTTGGGAGCGGTAGTTGATCGTTTCAGGTTTGCGTACTTCGCCGTGGGACCATTCCCGGATCCGGTCGGGAGACGCCAGACTGATTTGAATCGAGGCAAAGTTATTGATACTCATTATTTACCTCCTTCGATTTCTTCTTCGAAATCAAAACCGACATGCATCGCTTCCGGCAGGTCTTCTTCTTCATCGATGACCAGCGTTCCCATGTCGGGCATCAGGTCGCTGGGAAGGATCGGGGCGAAGGTTTCTTCGGTCTCGATCTTCTTCATGTCGACTTCCGATCCTTCTTCGTCGAGTAGGCGAACGTCGATGGCCAAGGCCTGCAGCTCGTGTTTCAAGACGCGGAACGATTCGGGGACGCCCGGTTCCGGGATGTCCTTGCCCTTGATGATGGCTTCGTAGGTTTTCGTACGCCCGACGATGTCGTCGGACTTGATGGTGAGGATTTCCTGCAGGGTATGGGCGGCGCCATAGGCTTCAAGCGCCCAGACTTCCATTTCCCCGAAACGTTGTCCGCCGTTTTGCGCTTTGCCTCCCAACGGCTGTTGGGTGACCAAGGAATACGGACCGGTGGCACGGGCATGGAGTTTATCGTCGACCATGTGAGCGAGTTTGATCATGTACATGACGCCGACCGAGATGCGTTCGTCGAACGCTTCGCCCGTACGGCCGTCGAACAAGACGGTTTTGCCGTCCGCGTTGACTTTGGCTTCTTCCATGATGGACTTGAGTTCATCGTTGTTGATGCCGTCGAAAACGGAGGTGGCGAACTTGACGCCGAGTTTCTTGGCGGCCATGCCGAGGTGGATTTCCAAAACCTGGCCGATGTTCATACGCGACGGAACGCCGAACGGGTTCAACATGATGTCGACCTGGGTGCCATCGGGCAAGAACGGCATGTCTTCGATCGGGAGGATCTTGGAGATGACGCCTTTGTTTCCGTGACGTCCGGCCATCTTGTCGCCTTCGGAGATCTTACGTTTCTGGACGATGTAGACTTTGACGACTTCGTTGACGCCTGGAGGCAGTTCATGGCCTTCCGAGCGTTTGAACATCCGTACGGATTGGACGATGCCCGATCCGCCGTGGGGGACTTTCAAGGAATTGTCGCGGACTTCGCGGGATTTCTCCCCGAAGATCGCCAAGAGGAGTTTTTCTTCCGGTGAAACTTCGGATTGTCCCTTCGGAGTGACCTTGCCGACCAGGATGTCGCCTTCTTTGACTTCCGCACCGACCATGACGATCCCGCGTGCGTCGAGGTGACGGCATGCGTTTTCGCTGACGTTGGGGATGTCGCGGGTGATTTCTTCCGGTCCAAGCTTCGTTTCGCGGACTTCGATATCGTATTCTTCGATGTGGATCGAAGTGTACACGTCTTCTTTGACCAAACGTTCGGACATGATGATGGCGTCTTCATAGTTGTAGCCATACCAGGTCATGAACGCGATGGTGACGTTCTGGCCAAGCGCCAGTTCGCCGTTCTGCATCGCCGGTCCGTCCGCCAGGACATCCCCGCGGTCGACCAATTCGCCCTTCTTGACGATGGGCTTCTGGTTGATGCAGGTTCCTTGGTTGGAACGTCTGAATTTCTGCAGTTCATAGACTTTGTTGCCGGTGTCTTCGGAGACCACGATCTTGTTGGCGTCGACGTAGGAAACCACGCCGTTGCCGTTGGCGATCAAGGCGCTGCCGGAGTCGGTGGCGACACGGTGTTCGATCCCGGTGCCGACATAGGGCGAATTGGGACGAAGCAGCGGGATGGCCTGACGTTGCATGTTGGCACCCATCAAGGCGCGCGACGCATCGTCGTTTTCCAAGAACGGGATACAGGCGGTCGCGACGGAAACGATCTGTTTCGGCGAGACGTCGGCCAGTTCGACCGTATCGCGTTTCGCCAAGACGTTTTCGCCCTTGTAACGGACAACGACTTCTTCATTCACCAACTTGCCGCCGATGACTTCGTTGGCTTGTGCGATGACATATTCGAGTTCGTCGTCGGACGAGAGATAGATGACATCTTCGGTGACGATCCCGCCATCGACGACGATACGGTACGGGGTTTGGATGAACCCGTATTCGTTGACGCGGCCGTAGGAGGTCAGGTTGGAGATCAACCCGATGTTGGGACCTTCAGGGGTTTCGATCGGACAGATCCGACCGTAATGGGAGGAGTGGACGTCACGGACTTCGTAACCGGCGCGTTCACGGGTGAGTCCACCCGGTCCTAGCGCGGAGATACGACGTTTGTTGGTAAGCTCGGCCAACGGATTGGTTTGGTCCATGAATTGCGACAGCTGCGAAGAAGAGAAGAACTCTTTGATCGCGGCGGTCAGAGGACGGATATTGGTCAAGTTCTTGGGTGTCAAACCGGACGTTTCCGTGATCGACATTCTTTCCTTGACGACACGTTCCATACGGCTAAGACCGATACGGAATTGGTTTTGGATGAGTTCCCCGACCGTACGTATACGGCGGTTGCCCAATTGGTCGATATCGTCGACATCGCCGATCCCGTCCATCAGGTTCAATAAATAGGAGTAGGAGGCGACCATGTCGGAAACCGTGACGGTTTTCTTGGTGGTCAGCGGATCGATCCCGATGACTTTGACGACATGTTCGCTGTCGGATCCGTAGATCAAGACTTGTTGGACGGCGGCGCCGACCAACCAGGCATCCAGTTCAACCCCGTCGTTGACGAGTTTGATGCAGACGTTTTCCTGATCGTTGGAGAGACGTGTGACTTGCGTGTCGGCCAAGAAACGGTCGGCGACCAATTCATTGCCTTCGCTAAGGACGTCCTGGCCATTGACCGTCAAGCGGCCAAGGGCGAACAAACGTTGTCCGTAGTTCATGACGGCACGGTAGTTGCCTTTGGTCAAACGGACCTTGTGGGCGACCAATCCTCCGTAGATTTCGACGGTTTCGACGGTGGTCGCCAATTTCGCCGCTTCTTCTTCGGTGATGACGGTTCCGACAAACAGATTGAGTTCTTCCACGTCCTTCGCCAGGATGCGGCCGATCAACGCTTTGTTGAGGGAGGTCGAAACGCTGACGTTCTCCGGATGGGAGAATAAAGGATTAAACGGGAAGGCGGTCATATGCATGCCGCTCTTTAAGGAATCGGTGAACTGTTGGTGGTCGCGGCGATTGATCAGGGTGCCTTTCGCGATGACGACCTTGCCGTTGATATCCAGGATATCTTCGGCGACGCGGTGGCCTTCCAAACGTCCGTAGACGCCCAGTTTCTTACCGAGTTTAAAGCGTCCGGCCTTGGTCAGGTCGTATCTGCGATGGTCGAAGAACTTGGAGTTCATCAAGTTGACGGCTCCGTCCAAGGTCGCGATTTCATCGGAACGTTGGTTTTCGTAGATTTCGTACATCGCTTCCTGTGCGGTCTTGATCTTATCGGCCGCCAGGGTATTCACGATTTCTTCGTAGTTCCCGAAGAAAGCGGTATAAAGCAACATGTAAAGATTCAGGTATTCGCGTTGTTCGTTTTCGACTTCGACATCGTGGACGGTCAGTCCCAACGACTGTAGGAAAACCTTGAAGGAAGTCGTGTCGAACGCGTCGTCGCCTTTTTCAAGGTTCAACGACATCCCGCAGGCTTTGAACAGGATCGTGGAAAGGATCTTGCGTTTACGGTCGATGCTAACGTTCAAAATACGGCCTAAAGCCGCTTTCTTTGCGTCGGTCATGTATTCCAGCCACGTACCGCGGCTTGGGATCAATTCGCTCTCGAAGGTTTCACGACCGGTTTTGTCGTCCAACCCGATACTATAGTAAGCGCCAGGGGAGCGTACAATCTGTGAAACGATGACACGTTCCGCCCCGTTGATGATGAAGGTTCCGGTATCGGTCATCAAGGGGAAATCCCCCAGGAAGACTTCTTCCCATTTGTTGTAGACTTCACCTGTCGCAGGATCGACGATTTCCAATTCCATTCTCGCCTTTAAAGGAGCGGCATAGTTCGCCTCGCGGACTTTGCATTCGTTGACCGAATACTTCGGTGTTCCGAAATCATATTCCGCAAACTTCAGTTTAATGTTGCCGCCATAGTTGTAAATCGGATAAATCTCATCGAAGACTTCTTTGATCCCCTCTTTTTTAAACCACTCGAACGAATCCGTTTGGATCTCGACGAGGTTGGGAAGTAACAGGGATCCGCTGACTTTTGAGTAGTCACGGCGTTTCGCTTTTTTACCGTTTTCAACAATACGGTAAGTCTGATTTTTTTCCATGGACGCCATCCTTTCAGGTAGGATAAAATGCAAAAAAGGCAGTTTACCCCAGTTTAAATTAACTATTTATGCAATTTATTATGATAGCAAACAAATGTCAAGATGTCAAGTCATTTCGAGGCTTTGAGAACTTCGAACCCTCTTTTCAACGCGATCCGGGAAACATTCCCGAAAATGCGTTCCAGTTCCTTCGCGGCACTGGCGGCGCCTTGTTGGCGACGGATCACCACATAAAGACAGCCCGACTTGGTTAGGATATCATAACTTTCTTGAAACAGACGGTACACGACGTCTTTGCCGGCTCGTATGGGCGGATTGAGGATCACGGTTTGAAACGGGTCGCTCAGCGCGGATGTCCCGTCGCCGACCAGAAACGCGGCCGGTAGGTTCAACTTCAGCGATGTCTCACGCGCACACTCGATGGCACGGGGATTGATGTCGGTTCCGACGATCTGCAACTGCGGTCGCATGTGCTTCAACAGAAGCGACATGAGTCCCCAACCGCATCCCAGATCCAAGAGCGGTGATTGAAGGGGTTCTTCAAGCACCGTCTTGACGAGTAAGAGGGATCCTTCGTCCGCTTCGCCTTTCGAAAAGACACCGGCGTCGCTGACGAATCGATAGTCATAACCCAAAAACCGGAAAGATATCTCCTTCCGGTCACTTGGTAGTTCGCGATTGTCAGTGAAATAGTGTTTCAAACGATCGCCTCCCTTGGTTGGGTTCTGACGTTAATGAAACTACTTGATTTCGACGACAGCGCCAGCTTCTTCCAATTTCTTCTTGAGTTCTGCAGCTTCTTCGGGTTTGATCTTTTCTTTGATCGCCATCGGAGCTTTGTCAACCAATCCTTTAGCTTCGACTAAGCCAAGGCCGGTGATTTCGCGGACGACTTTGATGACGCCGACTTTCGAAGGTCCGACTTCCTTCAATACGAGGTCGACTTCGACCGGTCCGGTCGGTTCGGCGACTTCAGCGACGGCGGCGACAGCGACCGGAGCGGCGGCGGTTACGCCGAATTCGGTTTCGATCGCCTTGATGAGTTCGTTCAATTCGAGAATGGTCATTTCCTTCAACGAAGAGATGACTTCTTGGGCAGTTAATTTAGCCATGTGGGTATTCCTCCTTATTGTTGTTCCTGTTTTTCGGCGATTTGCTTAAGTGCATAAGCGAAATCGCGGATCGGGGATTGCAGGCACCCGAGCAGCATTGCGATCATTCCATCACGTCCAGGTAGATCACTTAGCATTTTGATGGTGTCCGTATCGACGACTTTGCCTTCCACAACCCCGCCTTTAACGACGAGTTTCTTGTGTTTCTTGGCAAACTTCGTGAGAATACGGCTTGGCGCAACAGCGTCGCTACCAAAAGCGATCGCGTTGGGACCGGTCAGGCTTTCGGCCAAAGCTCCGTATCCGAGTTCATCGGCGGCACGTTGGGTCATCGAGTTCTTATAGACTTTGAATTCGATCCCTTCGGCACGCAGTTGACGACGGAGTTGGGTGACTTCAGCGACAGTTAGCCCGCGATACTCTACGATGACGCTGGACTGCGCTTCACGCAACTTCGCTGCGATCTCGCCGACCAGTTCGATCTTCGTATCGATTATCGATTGGTTCATTTGTCGTACACCTCCTTGTGACATTACAATATACCCGCAAATAATAAACCCGTGCCTAAAGACAGCACAGGTTTGAAAGTTCGTTTTGCTTTCTACCTCGGCAACGGATTAAGCCAAGTGGCGGTTGCTGTCTATGGTATATTGATAACATGTATATTTTAACAGAACGGTTTCGTTTGTCAAGGTTTTTCAGGAGACGGGAATTCAGTCTTGATCGTTGGTCACATCGCCGCTTTGCGTCAGCGGGATCGGATCGCCAAGATAGGTCGATTTCGGTTTGAGGAAACTCTTGATCACGTCTTTATCCCGAGCCAGGATTTCTCGCAACTCGCGGATCCATTGATTGCTGTACGCAATCTTCTCAGCCGCCACACCATCGGCGCTCAACCCAAGTTGCTTCGAGATATGAAGTGCGCGATAGAGATGGTATTCCTGGCTCACGATCAGAACTTTCTTTGCTTGAAAGACGTGGATCGCCCGATAGACACTGTCATAGGTGGAGAAACCCGCATGATCCATGAAGACATCCTCGGAAGGAACCCCGTGGTCGATCGCATATTTCTTCATGACGTTGACTTCGTCATAGCTGTCCGTTCCATGATCCCCGCTCATGAGTATCTTGGGGGCTACCCCGGCTTGATAAAGCTCGATGCTTTTCAAGAGTCGATCTTCAAGCATCGGGCTGGGTTTGTTGCCTTCCCACACCCCGGCGCCAAGGACGAGGATGCAGTCGTAGCGATCCACGGAGACTTCATCGAGCGTTTTGATGCGACCGCTTGTGGAAACGACGACATAGGCGCTCACGCCGAAAATGATCAGTAGGCCAAGGATCCCGGCCGCACCGAGTGATTTTATGATCAACAGACTTCTCTTTGTTTTCAGCATACCTTTTCCCCCTGCCTGTCTAGCGTACCATGTCTTCAGTGCCCTCCACAAGAAAAAAACGCTTTTCAGCGTTATTTGACGAAGAGTAGGATGCCGACCATCATCGGCGCCAAATTCAAATGGGCGGCCTTGTGGGCGATCTGCGTGGTGATTTCCAATAGGGCGCATAGTTTGTCGGAGGCTTGGACGATCCAGGCTTCCTTGCTTTGCGGCTTCCCTTCGCCCATCGGCCACATGTGGTTGACGATGCAATCGGCCATGACGTCGGAGACTTCCGTGATTTTACGGGCGTTTTCCAAGGCTTGGTTGGGATGGACGTTCACATGTCTTCCGGCGACCGGTTGTTCGGTACGCCAGTCGTAATGATAGAGGTCGTGCAGGAGCGCGCCGCGTACGGCGTCCTGCACGTTCAGATCAAAGCGCTTTGACATACGGTAGGCGTAGTAAGCCACGTTGAGCGAGTGCTGGCGGCGCGAGGTGTTGAGATGCTGGCCGAACCCGTCCAGTTCCAAGACATACGGGTGGTCCCAGAGATCCTCGATCATCGAGACGAATTCTATGTGCTGCGCTTTATCGCTCAGTTCGATGTTGTGTTTGTGTAGTACGGGTTTCATGGTGCTCCTTCGACGTTAATCAAAACGCGCACACTATATCATGCTTTATCGGGTCCATGCAAGTGAAATAATGTTGTTTTGCTTAAGTTTCATCTTCAAATGATGGACTTAAGTCTTCAAATTTCACAAGTGAAGAAACAGACAATGAAAAAAGCCCTATTTCTAGGGCTTCTTCGAATCCGGCAGCGAGCTATCTTCACTATGGCATGCATAGCTAGTTTTGCCGCTAAAGTGCTTAACTTCTGTGTTCGGGATGGGAACAGGTGTGACCACTTTGCCA
>Ga0154525_105_pt3 | contig 67294 bp, 82 predicted proteins | sample RifGroE2_FD_105668 | JGI IMG/M metagenome (GOLD analysis project Ga0154525, IMG submission 105668) | Firmicutes bacterium GWE2_51_13
CGTAGGTCGAACCCCAGCCGACCAACAGGTTCTTTGCGTCTTGATTACCGAAAACAAGGGGTTCGACCTCGTCCTTCTTCATCAAGTTGAACTTATTCAAACGTTTCTCATGCATTCTCACACGCATGTCGAACGACTCGGTGATCATGCCTTCTTCATCGTGCTCGTCGCTGTCGACTTTCACGAAGCCTTTCCCGAAACCCGGGATCCCGCGCGGGGAAAGACCGGAGGGGTCGAAGGCGTAGCGTTTATAGTCCGCATCGGTTTCGACGACGAACCGTTCAAGGTATGTCTGAGGGATGACGGGATTCGCGGGGATCATCGATTCCAGCCAATATTGGTCGGAGAGGATGAACGCGGGGATCTGGTACTTGTCCGCCATCCAGAACGCGCGTGCGGCGAGTTCGACCCCGTCTTCGATGGTTCCCGGGGCATAGACGACGCGCGGGAATTCACCGTGTCCGGCATAGACGACCAAATTCAAGTCGCCCTGTTCGGTACGGGTCGGAAGACCGGTCGCCGGACCCGGACGCTGTGCGACATGGATGACCGCGGGGGTTTCCGTGATCCCGGCCAAACTGACGGCTTCGGTCATCAGCGCGAACCCACCGCCGGAGGTCGTGGTCATGGCTCTCGCCCCGGCATACCAGGCACCCTGGACCATGTTTAAGGCGGCGATTTCATCTTCGGCTTGTTCGACCAACACCCCGTGTTCCCTGCCTTTTTCCGACAAGGACATCATCAGGCTGGTTCCCGGCGACATCGGATAGGCCGCGAGATAGTTCACGCCGCCCGCCAAGGCACCGATGACCAACGCATCGTTCCCCGTAAAGACTTTCTGCGGTGTGAATGTGGTCGGTTTCGATCGTACAGGTTTCTTCGGGTCGTTGACGCCAAGATCATACCCCAATTCGAAAGCACGGATGTTTCCTGCGACGGTTTCTTCTCCGCGTTTGATGAAGCGGTTGCGAATCAAGTCGCGTGCGTTCTCGGTGTGGATGTCCAGCAAGCCTGCGATGAATCCGAAAAGCACCGTATTGATGTAGAGGCGGTTTCCCGACTGTTTCGCCAGTTCGGTCAATGCGATTTCATGATAGGACAACTTTTCTTTATCCTCATCGGTAATGAAACCCGCTTCGCCGTAGACGACGGTCGAATCCTGCAGACGCGGACGTAAACGGTCCAACGCATGGTTGTTCAATAGAAACAACGCATCGATCGTATACCGTAGAGCGTGGATGGGTTGGTCGCTGATCCTGATTTCGACGGAGTTGTTTCCACCCCTTACCCGGCTCATGACCTCTTTTGACGTAAAGACATAGGTTTCGCGTGAGAGGGTTTCGACCAGGAATTCTTCGATGATCTGTAATCCTTGTCCGGCTTCACCCGATAAGACAATGGTAATCGAATTGTGCATAAAGCTCCTTTCAATGATTTCATAGAAAAAGGGGTCACCTTTGACATGATCGTTTATCCTTTTTATGAGTATCTACAGTATATCAAATCGACGGAATCCTACAATTTCCATGCCCATTTCATTCCCAAACCCCGTTTTTATCCCGTATAATGGATGAAAACGGGAGAGAATATGGAACGAGTCACGAAGCGATTGCGATTGCGCGAGTTTACGATCGAAGATCTGGATACGACTCACGTCTATGCGGGGGACCCCGCATGCGTCGAATTCATGCTTTGGGGTCCCAACACGTTTGATGAAACGACGCGGTTTTTGTATGACGTCATCGAAAACCAGACGGTTCTACCTCGTCGGAAATACGACTTCGCACTGATCGACAACGAGGGCCGCCACATCGGAGGATGCGGGATTTATCTTGACGATACGATGGAAAAGGCGGAGGTCGGATGGATCCTACGTAAAGAGGAATGGAATCAAGGATACGGCGGGGAAGCGGCGCAAGAGTTGATCCGCTTCGGATTCGAGGAACTGGGGATCGATGAAATCACGGCGACGTGCGATGCCCGCAACCTGGGTTCGGCCAAAGTGATGCTGAAGTGCGGGATGACGTTGGGACACATCCGCAGACACCATCGAAGGGATAGATATGACCCCGATGTGTTCCACGATCAATTTGAATATCGAATTAAACGGTAGAAACCCACTGATTTGACTATTTTAAGTGTTGTGGGTCTGTGTGAACTATGAGAAAATGAAAATAGTATTTATGATGGGGAAATGCCATGGATCAACTTACACTGGTTAAGCTTATCAACAATGCGGCGCTCCTTTTGTCGCTGAGTCTGTTTAATCATCTCGGACACCTCATGTTTGAAAAGCGTGGTCGGTTTGCGGAAATCGTCGACGGCCTTTTGATCGGGACGATATGCATCGTCGTCATGTCGGTCCCGATGACCTTCACCAACGGCCTGGTCTTCGATACCCGGTCGATCTTGTTGAGTCTGAGCGCATTGGTCTTCGGTGCGATCCCAACCATCCTCGCGGCGTCGATGGCGATCGCATTCCGATTATCGATGGGCGGAGTCGGTTCTCTTCCGGGAGTCTTGGTGATCCTCAGCGTATCGGCGTTCGGCTTGTTCTGGCGCCATTTCATCTTCCCGAAGACTCAGAAACATAAAGTGATCTATCTATATCTCTTCGGATTCATCACGCACTTGATCATGCTATTGTGCATGCTCGCTTTGCCCAAGGAATTGGCCTGGTATACGATCGAATCCCTCTCCTTTGAAATCATGACCATCTATCCGATCGCGACCCTGATGTTGGGTTTGCTTTTACTGTCTCAAAACGAACGGCAGGAAATGCAGATCCGGGTGATGGAAGCCGATCTTCAATATCGCAATCTCTTCGAAAACAACCACGCGGTCATGCTGATCCTCGACCCGGTCAGTGGAAAGATCATCGATGCGAATCCGGCGGCCGAGCAATTTTACGGTTGGAATCGGGAACAACTATCGGAAATGAACATCAGCGAAATCAATACCTTATCTTTGGAAGAAATCAAAGTTGAAATGGAACGATCGATCACCTTCAAGCACAACCATTTCGAATTCAGACATCGCAGAGCCGATGGATCGATCGCGGATGTGGAAGTCTATTCCGGACCGATCCATAAATCCGGGAACCGTTTACTCTATTCCATCATCCATGACGTGACCTTGCGTAAGACGGCTCAGCGTGAACTTGAGGCAAGTGAAAACCGGTTTAGAACATTGGTGGATAATGCGCCTTATGCGATTTTCATCCAATCGGACGGTAATTTCGCATACTTGAATCAAACCGCCTGTCATCTCTTTCGCATCGACTCGCAAGAACGTCTCATCGGATCGCCGGTTCTGGATCGTATCCATCCCGATTTTCATCAAGATGTCAGAGACAGGATCGATGCATTGAACGAGAAAATCGAGATGGTGCCTCCGGTCGATGAAGTATTCACGGATGTGTTCGGGAATGCATTCGATGTGAACGTCCTCGCCGTACCGTTTGAATACGAGGGGAAACATGGCGCGTTGGTATTCGCATTGGACATCAGTAAACTCAAATCGTTTGATCGGTTGAAGCAGGAATTGGAAGTACAGCTTCGCCAACAACAGAAACTTGAAGCGATCGGTACGTTGGCGGGCGGGGTCGCCCATGAAATCAACAATCCCCTCAACGGGATCATGAATTACGCCCAGTTGATCTATGATCAAATCCAACGGGACAGCGATGCTTCCGAGTATGCGAAAGAAATCATCCGCGAAACCGATCGGATCTCCGATATCGTCAAGAGCCTTCTACAGTTCTCCAGGATGGAAAAGCAATCGCATAGTTATGCCAGCATGTACGACGTGGTGTCGAGGACGACTTCCTTGATTAAAACCATCATCAAGAAAGACAACATCGATCTGGATATCCAATTGGATGAAAACCTACCGGATTTCAAATGCCGGTCCCAACAGATCCAACAAGTCTTGATGAACCTCTTGACCAATGCGCGGGACGCGTTGAATGAACGCTTCCCCGGGGTGGACCCGATGAAGCGGATCGAGGTACGGTGTTCGTTGGAAGTGATGGATCATCGAAGATGGCTGATGCTGAGCGTGAAGGATTATGGATGCGGGATTCCTGAAGAAAACCTGAATCGGATCTTCGAACCTTTCTATTCGACCAAACCGAAAGATAAAGGGACCGGATTAGGATTATCCATCAGTTACGGGATCGTCAAAGATCATCATGGGGAGATCTATGTCGATTCGAAAGTTGGGGAGACATGTTTCACCGTGAAATTACCGGTCGATAACGGGTGGGAACATCCAGGGGAGGTCGCATGAGCAGAATCTTGATCGTCGATGATGAACCATCGATACGCATTACTTTATCCGCTTTTTTGAAATCTGAAGGATACGACGTCCATAGCGTCCCCGATGCGCTGAAGGCGCTTGAGTTTCTGAAAGAACATCCGGTCGACATCCTGGTAACCGACATCATCATGCCGGGGATGACTGGGATCGAGTTGATCGATAAACTTCGTAAATTTCAGAAAGAAGTCCGCGTCATCATCATGACGGGGGAACCGACCGTGGAGACGGCGGTCACCGCGGTTCAAAACGGGGCGAGCGATTATTTGGCCAAACCCATAAGGAAAGAAGATTTTCTACGGGTCGTCCGAAACACTGCGCAAACGAAGGCATTGATGGATGAGAAAAAAGACTTGGAAGAGCGCAACATCGAGTACCAGCGCAATCTGGAATACATGGTGGCGTCACGGACCCATGCCTTGCATAAAGCCATGGAAAGCATCATCACGCTGCTTTCCCAAGTCGTCGAATTCAGAGACCCCTATACCGCAGGGCATCAACGAAGGGTCGGCAATCTCGCGGCATCGATCGCCGAGAAACTCAACCTATCCAACGAACAAACCGAATTGATCCGTATCATCGGCTATATCCATGATATCGGAAAAATCACGATCCCCTCGGAGATCCTCTCCAAGCCCGGGAAACTCTCCCGTGCGGAATTCGAACTCTTGAAGGGGCATTCGTATAGCGGATATGAAATGCTTTCCAGGGTCGACCTTCCCCCGCTGATCGCCGAAGCCATTTACCAGCATCACGAACGCTTCGACGGATCGGGATATCCCCGCGCCCTGGCGAACTCCCAGATCATGGTCGAAGCCCACATCTTGATGGTCGCCGACGTCGTGGAAGCGATGATGTCGCATCGACCCTATCGCCCATCGTTGGGAAGAGATGTCGCTTTGCTTGAAATCAAAGAGAAAAGCGGACGTCTATATCGCCCGGATGTCGTGAACGCTTGTCTGGATCTCTTTAAAAACGGATATGAAATCGACGACGAAGCCCACGAAGTCATGATTCCCGTCTAACGCAATCCGAAACGATTGCGTTTTTTCTTGACCTAAACCATACTTCATGTACTATCATAAGGATATAAAGCGAGGGTACCATGGAAAAAAGAGAATTCAAGAACAGCGGTTTCAAACCATCCTTATTGGGGTTCGGGTGTATGCGATTCCCCACCTTGCCCGACGGGACGATCAACGAAATCGAAGCCGAAAAGATGTTGGACACGGCGATCGCCAACGGGGTGACCTACATCGATACGGCGTATCCGTATCATAACGGCGACAGCGAGCCGTTTGTCGGGAGAGCGCTTAATAAATATGATCGTTCTTCGTTCTACCTGGCGACCAAACTCCCGATCTGGGAACTAAAAGCCAAAGAAGACGTGAAACGCATTTTCGAAGATCAACTGAAACGATTGGATGTGGACTATGTCGATTTCTACTTGCTGCATGCCTTGGATCAGGAGAAGTGGCAGAAAGTCCTCGATTTCAACATCGTCGACTACTGTCTCGACCTCAAAAAAGAAGGGAAGATCCGCAATCTTGGATTTTCCTTCCACGACGACTATCCGGTTTTCGAAACGATTTTGAATCATCATGACTGGGATTTCTGTCAGATCCAATTCAATTATGTGGATACGGAAATCCAGGCCGGGATCAAAGGCTATGAGTTGGCGACATCCAAAGGGATCCCCGTCGTCGTCATGGAACCTATCAAAGGGGGGACGTTGGCGAATCTTCCTTCCGATATCGCGTCGATCTTCAAGAACCATGACCCCGAGAAGAGTCTATCCTCTTGGGCATTGCGTTGGGTCGCTTCCTTCTCGAACGTGAAGGTGATTCTAAGCGGGATGTCGACGATGGGCCATGTGTCCGATAACCTGGCGACCTTCAATGAAGCCAAAGCGATGACGCAAGAAGAAATCACGTTGGTCGAGGAAGTCGCAAAAACGATGAAAGCCAGGGTAAAGAACGGATGTACCGGGTGCGCCTACTGCATGCCTTGTCCGTACGGTGTCGATATCCCGCGTAATTTCAGGATTTGGAACGACTATTCGGTCTATCAAAACAAAGAGGCGACGATCCGTCGCTACTTCAAGTCGATGGAAACCTCCCAACGTGCCGACCAATGCCAACTCTGCGGCGCATGCGAAACGATGTGCCCCCAACAGATCCAAATACGTTCGGATCTCAAACGCGTCCACGAAGACCTTTCGGGTCTACAATGAAAACATCCCGGGGGACCGGGATGTTTACTTCTTGCGTTTGAGATAGTTGGCTTTGATCCAATTGAAATTCAGGTAGACGTGGACGGCGATCAGAAACGCGAAAGTGAAACCGGTCAAGGGATGCAACTTTGAGAAGACCGCATAGGGAATCAAGTCGTGGAAGAGTCCGGAAAACACGAGGCCTAGGACAAGGAAAGCGATCGAGGCATTGACGATACGTAGGGCTTTAAGACGGTTCATGGTTCTTTCTCCTTTCAACCAATGTATCATGGAACGCTTCACTTCGAAAGGTTCATGCTTACGAAAGTAAAGCGATATGAGTGGATCTAGAGAAGCGCTTCGATCTCTTTGACCATCGCTTCATTCAACATTCCCAATGTCAGGGTGAAGTCAAGCAAGGCTTTGGCGGAAGAGGGGACGCGGTCGATGCCTTGGACAAACGATGGAAGAAGGTTGGCGAGGGTTGGAAAGCGAAACTCGACCCTTCGTTCCAAATTGTAGGCATCGACGAAGTCGTTCTCCTCGTCGGCGAAGTGATGGTAGATCGATAACAAGCGGTTCACCGCATGGTATTCGATCAAACGTTGGGCCGCAAGCCTCTCACCCCGACGATAACGCTGCATTCCGACCAAGAGGTTGGTCAGTAGTTCGTTGAGGGCGAAATCGATGTTGTCTTCCTTGATTTCACGGATTTCGACGACCGGTTGCTCACTGACATGACAACCATCCTTCCTAAAAATGAAACGACCTTCGCTATAACCGATCGCATTCATTTCACGCTCTTCAAAGACGGCGAACTCGCCGTAGACCCCGTCGTTAAACAAGACCTTGTACCCGTCGACGGTATTTCGGAAGGAATAGACCAGGGGTTTGACTTCATTCAACCAGTCAAGATCGTTGAGATAATCCATCTTCGACCCTTCGCGTACGATGACGAAAAAGTCGAGGTCCGAATATTCGTCGCATCGCTTCAGTTCCTTACCGACGGAACCTAGTCCCAACAACGCAAGGCAACTTTCCCGTTTCGCCAAGGATACACCCAATTCTTCGATCCGTTCCAACGCTTTCGCAGTCATCCGTTTCACCCTCATCGAACTTTCTTGTATAATGACATTGTAACATGCAACACAGGAGGAGCACCATGCCACAATTAACCGATGTGTATACCTTGTATAACGGAGTGAATATTCCGAAAATCGGATACGGGACCTGGCAGATTCCCGACGAAGTCGCCTACGAGTCGACCCTGGCGGCACTGCGTAGCGGGTATCGCCACGTCGATACCGCCAAAGCCTACCGCAACGAAAGCGCGGTCGGACGTGCCGTGAAAGACTCGGGCATCCCGCGCAGCGAAATTTTCGTCACAAGCAAGCTGCCCGCCCAAACCAAAGGCTACCAAGAAACTTTGGACGCCTTTGAGTCGACGATGAAGGCGTTGGACTTGGATGTGTTGGATCTCTATCTGATCCACGCCCCCTGGCCATGGGATCAGATCGGTAAGGACTGCACCGAAGGTAACATCCAATCCTGGAAGGCCATGGAGAAACTGTACAAAGACGGACGCATCCGCTCCATCGGGGTCAGTAACTTTTCACCCAAGGACATCCAAGCCCTGATCGATACCTGCGAAATCCTACCGATGGTCAACCAGATTTCATTCTTCGTCGGACACTCGCAGAAAGAAACCAAGGCGTTCTGCGATGAAAAAGGGATTTTGGTCGAAGCCTATTCCCCCTTGGCGACGGGTCGGGTTTTCAATGAAACCGTGCTGAAGGACATCGCCGACGACAATAACGTGACGGTCGCCCAGCTTTGCATCCGCTATTGCCTCCAAAAAGGAACCTTGCCTTTGCCTAAGACGACCAAGGAATTCAGAATGGTCGAAAACGCCCGGGTCGATTTCACGATCAATGAAAAAGACATGGCGAAACTCGACGCCCTCGATAAAGGGAAATAACTAAGAGAAAAGATTCTTCACCGCGAAGAATCTTTTTGATTTCATGCCGCGTTTACTATACAATAGGTACAACATTGAAGCGAGGTCCCTATGATAACGAATTTCAACGGCGTAATGGTTCCCGAAGGCTATGATTCCTCCTTGGATATCCGGGAAACCGAACATGCGATCAAATTGATCAAAGACTATTTCGAACACGATCTCTCCTCCCAACTGAACCTGACCCGTGTGTCGGCCCCTTTGTTCGTGCGTCCGCAAACCGGACTCAACGACAATCTCAACGGAATCGAGCGTCCGGTGGCGTTCGGGGTGAAGTGTATCGACGAGGAAATCGTCGAAGTCGTCCACTCGTTGGCGAAATGGAAACGTAACGCCTTGAAACGCTATGGGTTCACTGTCGGCGAAGGGCTTTACACGGACATGAACGCGATCCGCAGGGACGAAGAGACCGACAATCTCCACTCGATCTACGTCGACCAGTGGGATTGGGAACTCAACATCAAAAAGGAAGATCGTACGATGGAGACCTTGAAGGAAACGGTACGCAAGATCTATAAGGTGTTGAAAGATACCGAGTTGTTGGTGAAGACGCGCTATCCCAAACTTCAACCGATCCTTCCCCAAGACATTTTCTTCATCACGTCGCAGGAACTTGAAGATCGATATCCCGACCTGACACCGAAGGAAAGAGAAGACAAGATCTGTGAAGATAAGAAAGCCGTATTCATCCTACAGATCGGTGGGTTGTTGAAATCCGGTCAAAAACATGACGGACGCGCCCCCGACTACGACGATTGGCAGCTCAACGGCGACATCGTCGTGTGGAATCCCGTGCTTGAACGTTCGTTTGAACTTTCTTCGATGGGCATCCGGGTCGACGAGGAAGCGTTGGATCGTCAATTGACCCTGGCGGGATGCGACGATCGCCGGTCGATGCCTTTCCATAAGGCGCTGTTGGCGGGTGAACTCCCGTATTCGATGGGGGGCGGGATCGGTCAATCCCGACTCTGCATGTTCTTCCTTCATAAAGCGCATATCGGTGAAGTCCAGGCTTCCGTATGGCCGGACGAGACCGAAGAACTCTGCCGCCGATATAACATCCAACTTCTTTAGCCGACGCAAGTCGGTTTTTTCTTAATCTTGGCTTAACTTGAAGTTTGTTAAACTTGCAGGGTAGCGCGAGAAACCTCGCTGGAATGGAGCGTATTCATGAAGAAAATTCTACTCTTGGTTTTAGGTCTTGGTTTGATCTTGGGAGGTTGTGCCGGGTCGTCGAAATTCACAAAGGCCGACATGGACAAAGCGGTCGCCGCCGTAAAAGCGGAATACGGGGAAAACTACATCCCGTCCAATCCGATCAATGCGACGCAGTTGGAAGAAGTGATGAAGGTCAAAGCGGCGGATGTGGAAGCCTTCTATGCGGAAGGTCCGATGATGAGTTTGAACGTCGATACCTTCATCGCCGTGTTGGCGAAAGACGGGAAGGTCGAAGACGTCAAGAAGGCGTTGGAAGACTATCGCGACTATCTGATCAACGACGGGTTCAATTATCCCATGAACATGGACAAGGTCAAAGCGACACAGGTCCTTGTCAAGGGCAATCTCGTGTTCTTGTTGCTGTTGGGGAAATACGATGATCGCACCGAGGCGACCGATGCGGAGCGCACGGAATTCGCCGAAGCCGAAGTTCAACGCGGGGTCGATGCGATCCTGGAAGCGTTGAAGTAGAAGAAGGGAGTAAGGCATGGTTTTCTCCAGTGTTCTCTTTGTGTTCAAATTCCTACCCATCGCCTTACTCCTCCTTTTTTTAACCCCGAAAAAGTATCGTAACGCGGTTTTATTGGGATTAAGTCTGGTTTTCTACGCCTGGGGTGAAGTGAAATACATCTCGATTATGTTCGCCTCGATCTTCATCGATTACTTCTGTTCAAACGGAATCGAGAATCACAGGGACGATAAAAACCGTACACGGATGTATCTATCGATTTCGATCCTGATGAATCTCGGTTTATTGTTTTTCTTCAAATATTCCGACTTCGTCATCCGCTCGATCAATCTTCTGTTTCAATCCGACCTTCCTTTACTGAACCTAACCTTGCCGTTGGGGATCAGTTTCTATACCTTTCAAACCATGTCCTATACCTTCGATGTCTATCGCGGAAACCTGAAAGCGGAGACAAACATCATCGATTTCGGCGCCTTCGTTTGTCTTTTCCCGCAATTGATCGCGGGGCCGATCGTCACCTACAGTCAGATCGCCAAGGAACTGAAGGAACGGGTCGTGACCTGGGCGAAGTTCAACGACGGTGTGATGCTGTTCCTCGCGGGGCTTGCGTCGAAGGTGCTACTCGCAAACAACATCGGGATGCTTTGGGACGATGTGCTCTTGTTGGGACCGGAGCGCATTTCAACCCTTGGGGCGTGGCTGGGTCTTGTGGCCTTCGGGATGCAGATCTACTTCGACTTCAGCGGTTATTCGCTGATGGCGATCGGCATGGGGAAGATGATGGGCTTCGAATTCCCCCAGAACTTCAATTATCCTTACATCTCGAAAAGCATGACGGAATTCTGGAGTCGTTGGCATATGACCCTTGGAGCCTGGTTTCGCGATTATGTCTATATCCCTTTGGGCGGTAACCGAAAGGGCATCAAGACCCAGCTTCGCAACCTGTTCATCGTCTGGTTCCTGACCGGACTCTGGCATGGGGCCGACTATAACTTCGTCCTCTGGGGTATGTACTTCTTCGTCTTGCTGACGCTTGAGAAACTGGTGTTGTTGAAGTACTTCAAAAACCATCCGGCTGTCGCAAGATCGTACTTCATCGTCGGGATCTTGATCGGCTGGGCGATCTTCGCCATCCCCGACCTCTCTCTTCTGGGTTCCTATCTTCTGGTCCTCTTCCGGTTTAGTCCCGGCTTGGACTGGGTCTATTTCCTAAGAAACTACGCCTTGATTCTTATCCTGTGTATCATATTCTCAATGCCGATCATCAATCGGCTGAAGGAAATCCGTTGGATGAATCCTCTTCTGAATCTCGGGATGTCGATCGCGTTTCTCATCGTGGTCGCCTATCTTGTGGATTCGACGTATAATCCCTTCTTGTATTTCCGCTTCTAGAAAGGAGCCGCGATGAAAAACATACCCTCCAAACTCTTCTTGCTTGTCCTCGCCGCTCTTTTCATTGCGGACACGATCAAACCTGTCCGCGCCTTTTCCGACTTCGAGAAACGCGCCTTGGCGCAGTTTCCCCGCTTCGATCTTTCCTCCCTCATCGACAACGACTACACGAAAGACCTCGAATCCTACATCAACGACCAATTCTTCGGCCGAGATTTCTGGGTCTCGCTGAAATCTACAATCGAAGACGGACTTGGAAAAACCGAAAACAACGGGATTCTGATCGGATCCGACAAGTATCTTTTCGAAAAGAAATTCACCCTCTCCCGACAAGCGATCCTGAATATCGGATATTTGAATGAATTCAAAGAACTGTATGCGGACTTCCCGTTGACGATCATGCTGGCGCCGAATTCGGATGCGGTCTATCCTGAAAAACTTCCGATCGGCACGCCGCAGTTCGACCAAATCTCTCAAATCAAGCAATGGGAAGATGAACTTGGCTTATTGAATGTTTCGGATAAACTGCTTACTCACAAAGAATCGTCGCTGTATTATCTCAGCGACCATCACTGGACCCTCGATGGCGCCTACCTTGCCTATCAAGCCGTGATGGAATCGTGGGGGCTCATCCCGATGGATCTGGACTCCTTCGATGTGAAGGAAGTCGAGGGGTTCCTTGGCACCTACTACAATAAAGCAAGACCGAAGGATTATCCCCCTGAAATTCTGAAGTACATCGATCCGCAGATCCTAAGTTATCTCACAGGGGATAAATTCAACGACTCATTGATCGATAAGGAAGCGCTTGGTTCTTCCGATAAATACGGTGCGTTTCTTCATGGCAACCACGGCTATGCCCAAATCATCGTAAGGGAGACCTTGATCCCCAACCGCATCCTGGTCATCAAAGATTCCTATGCGAACAGTCTGATCCCCTTTCTTACCTCCCATTTCGACGTCATCGATGTCGTGGACTTGCGTCACTTCAACGGTTCGCTCAAGACCTTGATCAGTGGATCCGACTACAAGCAGATTCTCTTTCTTCAGAATTTCAATCAATTCAGCCTCGATGTCAACGTGGCGAAACTCAGATACTAGTGCTTTCATCGTCTCTGACCGTACTCCCTATGATAGAATGGACGAGTACGGAGAGCAACGATGAACAAAAAGACAAAGAAATTTCTTATCCAGGTATTCGGACTCGCGGGGATCGGATTCCTGCTCTATTCATCCTATGGTTATTTTATCGATGGACTTTATTTCGATCTCTTCGTGAATCTCGAATTGATCGTCTTGATGGTCGTCGTGATTTCCAACCATGAGAACCAATACAAACTCTACGATGCGATGTCGTTGATGGCGATGATCCACCTCGGCGCCACGGCGCTTGCGGGGGCGTTGGAAGCGAATTGGATCCGTGCTGGATCGGCGTTTACGGCGTTCATCGGATTTGGCTATTTCAAGTATGTCTATAGCCGTAAAACCCGTTTGATTCTGAGTTCAAAGTACCGGGTGAAGAAATAATCCGAGCTCACTTCATCATAATGAGGATTGGCTAAGAAAGTAGTTTACGATCTAGGTTGAACGAAAAGTGCGACAGCACTTTTTTGTTGATACATATCGAGTATCGATATATAATTGAAATAGAGGGATCCGATGGCTCGTCAACAATTACAGAATCTAACCGAACCGATGTACTACGTATTGTTGAGCCTGGTCGAACCGCGACACGGCTATGGCATCATGCTTTTCGTTCGCGAGATGTCGCAGGGCAGGGTGCAGATCGGAGCCGGGACGCTTTACGCATTGTTGAGTCGATTCGAATCCGAACAATTGATCGACCTTGTGAGTAATGTTGAAAACAAGAAAACCTATCGGTTGAGTCAAGAAGGCAAAGAAGTGTTGTTGAAGGAAGTCAGGCGTCTGCAAACCTTGGTCGGGGATGGCCAAAAAATCCTGGGGGAACTATGAAACAGAAAATCACATTATCTTATCTGAACCCGTTATTCTTACCAAACATCGAGCATGAATTTTCAAAACAAGCCGCAAAAGGGTGGTTGATCGACGAAATTTATGAGTTGACGATGAAATTCAAGAGAACAGAACCGCAAAACCTGAGGTTCAACATCATCCTACATCCAGCTCAAACAATGGAGAACCGGAATTACGAGGAGTTAAGCGAATATGAAAACTTCTGTGTCCAAAGCGGTTGGAAACTACGAACGCGTCATAAAGAATACTCGGTTTTTTCGACCGGGAAGCTAGATGCCGTTCCTCTTCACTTCGAATCTTTGGACCATGAGAAAAGCGTAAAAAAGAAGATCGATCGATTCCGTAACGGGAATGTCGCAATCATCCTCTTGACCCTTCTCTTGCTTTATCTTTTCATCGGATCTTATGATTATCTGGATGATCTCTCGTATTACTCGTTAGGACAAACCCTATCCTTTGCTTTGGTTACGTGCGGCCTGTTCATCAACCTCGTACTCGTTTGGACTTGGACGAAGCGAAACGCAGCCAGTCGTCACGATGTAGGTTTCGAATTCAGCGACATGATTTATCACTGGTCGAAAGCCGTCACACTATTGTTTGTTGTCGGTTTCCTCTTACATTTGGCATTCACGGAGCGATTTCAAATGTTCGGAGGATACTATCTTGTGGTCTATGTGATCTACACCAACATTAAAACGTACCGGCATTCACGAACGACGAAGCGAAAATATTCGGCATCGCTTGAAGATGTCGTGATTTTATCGACATCGGTTCTATTGATCCTATTGAATTATTCCGGGGGTGTTAATCTTCTTTACAGAGATCGTTTTACCTCGGATCGCGCGTTGAAACTTGGCGATTTCATCAACAATCCCATGCCCGAAGAAATCACGGATCATCCGCAAGCCGGACCGCATATCCTGACGATCACCGATTATTTTGAGCAGGACGGGACACATTATGTCCAAACGAAAATCATGAAATTCGACTCGCAAAAGAAACTTCAATCCTTCTGGAATGAACTACTCAAGCATCATCGCCGTGGGGGTGAAACGATTGTTGAATGGGGAGTGATCGGTTACTACGTCGAGGAAACCGATGGGTTGATCTATCGCGATAAGGATGAAATCGTCATTATCTATACAGATTTCGATTTGAGAAGCGAAGCGAATCGGGAAATCGTCAAGAATAGACTTGCTATCGAGTAAATCATGATTAAAGAATCGACTAGAGTAAGAAATACGATCTAGTCGATTTTTCGTTATGAGTACAAACTCGAATCATCATGACTCAACTTTTTTAAATGCATCTTCAACGTCACGGAACCCAATCACATCGCATCCAAGTTCCTCAAGTTTGGATTTAATGTCGTTCCATCGCTTGGAAACATGCTGTTTCAGGTCGGAAAGCGAAACATCGTTTTCAAAATCAAGTAAAGGAAGGACCCCGATCCGCATTTCATCCTCCACGATCATCATCTCCTTTTGAAGATGCGCCGTCGCAAGATAAGCCCATCGTGAATCATCCGCATCGCAAGCGGCGAGGATTTTATGGTAGGTCGAGATGGCTTCCTGATAAAACGCCGTCAGGTCGTCGACTTTCGGAGTCTTGGAAACCGGAGGTTCACTTGAGATAAAAGAAGTTGCGATTCGCATTCCCTCGAATACAAGAGACAAACAGATCGAAGGAACTTTTTGGTGGGGCAGTGCATCGAGAATGTCGGTCAATCCGGTCGGGAAGTCATGAACTTGCGCAATGTCATGACTGAAGTTGCGGATTCCGTTGAGGTGTACGATTCCCCGTGAGAGTAAAACGGCATCGATGCATTCTTCGATCCGACAGATGGCTTCTTGAAGGATGATCGAATGATCTATAAGGAATGACATTTTGCCAAGACGTTGGGTCGTTTCATCGATTCTTTGCTTCGCGATCTTCGTACGATACAGCGGATCATTCAGATACGTCGTCGCTTGTTTTTGGAGTTGGATGAAACGGGTCTCTTCCTTGGGTGACTGCGCATAAAGAACCTTTCCCTTTACAAGGAGAGGAATCAAAAACTCATTGAGACGCGCGATGTTTTCCAAGCGTTCCCAAGAAATCGGAAAGAGGTCGTATCCGACATCCTGGATCAGATAGGTTTTACAGAGTTCCTGACTCCGACTTGTTTTCGGGACATAAAACAAGTCGACATCGGATTTCGCATGGGTGTTCCCGTTCACATACGATCCATACAGAACCAGAAGATCGATGTCGGCGGAGTAATCCGTTTCGATAAGATTCAGGATTTCTTCGAGATAACGTTCGTTTTGTGTTTTCATAATAACCTCGCTTCTAAAATAGTTTAGCATGTTTTTCATTTGGAATGAAATCCGTTATAATACAGAAAAGCGAGGATAGACGTATGGAAAGAACCATCGGGTTTGTGGGATGCGGGAATATGGCGAGTGCGATGATCCAGGGATGGGTGCAGGCCGGGATATCGGGGGATCAGATCATCGTGTCCAACCGTTCGGCGGAGAAACCGTTGAAGATTCAAAAGACGTTCGGCGTTCACATCGGTAGCAACCTTGACGTCGCACGTAGTGCGAAGTGGGTGGTGTTGGCGGTGAAACCCAAAGACATCGAAAACGTATTGGATGAGATTCGCGGTCAATTGACAAGCGAGTCCATCATCGTCAGTTTAGCCGCAGGGATGACGCTTGAAACTTTGGAGAGAAAACTGGATCCTTCGACCAAAATCCTCCGCATGATGCCCAATACCGCGGCGGCTCTGAACCAAGGGGTCATCGCGTGTGTGAAAGGAAGAAACATCACTTCGGTCGACTTCAATGAGACCGAAGAACTATTTAAAAAGCTTGGGTATTTCCTGCCGATCGAGGAGAAGCAAATGCATGGGGAAATCGGATTGAGCGGATCGGCCATCGCGATGTTCTACCTGATGGCGGATGCGATGGGGGATGCGGGGGTGACTCTGGGGTTCGCCAAAGCCGAAGCGATCCGACTTGCCGCTGCGACGATGTCGGGGGCTGGGGCGATGATGCTTCAATCGCAGAAACATCCGATCCAGCTGAAAGACGAAGTGTGTTCACCTGGCGGGACGACGATCGAAATGGTCCGCAGCCTTGAAGCGACGGGGTTTCGGAATACGGTGATCGAAGCGGTTTTGGCGGCGGCGACGAAATCAAAAGCGTTGTCGGAAAAATAAGATGGAATATCGAAAAGCAAGAAGCGAGGAAGTGACGGCGATCATGGAAGTGATCCATGAAGCGATCGCGGCGATGCAATCGCAGGGCATCCACCAATGGGACCAACATTATCCAACAAGCCGGTGGATTCAAAAGGACATCGAGGAAGGCAGTGGGTTCGTCGTGGTGGATCAGACTGAAATCCTCGCCTATGTCTGTGTCAACGAAGACCAGCCGGATGAATATGCGATGATAAAATGGGAAGATGAAGAAGGGAAGTGTTGCGTCATCCATCGTCTGGTCGTCCATCCGAAACATCAGGGGAAGGGGATCGCGAAATTCCTGATCGCATCCTATGAAGACGATGCCCGCGACCATGGCTATACGTCCGTTCGACTGGATACGTTTAGCGAGAATCCGATTTCGATGAAACTCTATCCGAATCTTGGGTATTTACGTCGGGGTGAAGTGAAGTTCACCCATCGGGAATCGATGTTTCCTGTATTCGAGAAAAAACTCTAGCGCCCATGCCGGGTGCTTTTTCATGTTCATCTTTACGCCATGATTGTCCATACTTCGGTCCCGTTGTGAGCGGCGCATGTCCACATTCGATGCGTATACTCTGGGGGTGAGGTGAGTGTATGATCGAATCCTGTTACCGAAACGAGATGAAATACATCGTTTCATCCTCGACCAAACAACTCTTGAGCCGACGTTTGAAGAACGTGCTCAAGATGGACCCGCATGCGGATGAGAACGGCTATCTGGTGAAAAGCGTCTACTTCGATGACTTCTACGACGGGGCGCTGATGGATAACCTGATGGGTTCTCCGTTGCGTGAGAAGTTCCGCATCCGCTACTATAACGACGATACGAAGGTCATCCATCTTGAGAAGAAAGTGAAAGTCATGGATAAGGGATTGAAGCGGATCACACGGATCACCCTGGATGAAGCGATGCGGATGATCAACGGCGAGTACGGGTTCCTAAAGGATAAAGAAGATGAATTACTGAAGGAATTCTATGTGAAAGCGAAACAGAAGGGATTGAGGGCGAAAATCATCGTGGTCTATCGCCGTGAACCCTATGTCTTCCAAGCCGGGAACGTAAGGGTCACTTTGGATGACGAAATCAAGAACAGCACCGACGTGGTACGCTTCTTCGATCCGTCGATCCCCTTGGTTCCACAAAACGGCGGGTGTCTGATGGAAGTGAAGTTCGACCATGTGTTACCCGACCTCGTCCGCGACGTGATCCAAACGCCCGAAACCCGACTAACCGCACACTCGAAGTACGGGATCAGCCGCTTGATCCACCCTTGAAAGGAAATGAGCCATGACATTCGATGAAATCTTCAAGTCCAGTTTTCTGGAAAACCTGACCGCCGTCTCTCTGACGGACTCGATCCTTGCCTTATTCAGCGCCTTCGCCTTAGGCATGTTCATCTACAACGTCTATAAGAAAACGTTCCAGGGGGTCATGTATAGCGAGCCCTTCAATCTGAGTTTACTTCTTTTGACCTTACTTACGACCTTCATCATCCTTGCGGTGACGTCCAACGTCGTCTTGTCGTTGGGCATGGTCGGGGCGTTGTCGATCGTCCGCTTTCGTACCGCCATCAAAGATCCGCTGGATTTGGTGTTTCTGTTCTGGGCGATCGGCGGAGGAATCGTATTGGGTGCGGGCTTGATCCCCTTGGCTTTAATCGGATCCGCCTTGATCGGGACGATTCTTCTATTCAAAGGGAAAGGGAATTCCGGAATCCATCCTTATCTTGTAATCTTATCGATTTCGGATCCTACCATCGAAGAAAAAGCCGTGGCGATCATGAGTGAACGGTCGATGAAAATCCGGTTGAAATCGAAGACTCGCAACCAAAATGACATCGAACTGATCTATGAAACGCAGTTGATTCAAAACGATTCATCATTCATCAACGACATCGCTAAACTCAGTGGCGTCGACAGTGTCCAGTTGGTGAGTTTCAACGGGGACTACGCTGCATAGCGGAAAGGAAGAAACATGAAAACAAGAATGAAAAAAGGATGGGTGGTACTCATCAGTCTACTCCTGGGCGCTTGTTCGACAAGCGCCGTCATAACGGATGAAAACGAAAACAATGAGGAAGGGTCGACGCAAACGACGACGACCCTGGATGTCGCCTGGAGTGACATGGATGGGTTGACGACCTATGACGCCACGACGGTCGTAACGATCGCCTTAAACGAAACCAGCGTCGACGAAACGTCCGAGAATGTGGATGTCGACAACAAAGTCATCACGATCACCTCGGGAGGGGATTACCTGATCCAAGGGAGTCTGGACGACGGACAGTTGGTAGTCGATGCGGGGGACGATGCGAATGTCCATCTCATCTTCGACAACATCGCATTAACCAACGAAGACGGTGCGGCGTTGGTGGTCCTCAATGCGGACGCCGTCGTGATTACACTGGCACAAGGGAGCGAGAATACCCTGAGCGACGGGAGTTTCTACACCTTGAGTGGTGATGATGACCCGGATGCGACGATCTATGCGAAGGATGATTTGACGATCAATGGCGAGGGATCCTTGACGATCAACGGGAATTACAATCATGGGATCCATGGAACCAATGAGGTCAACCTGGTAGGCGGAGAAATCGTCGTCAATGCGTCGGCGGATGGAATCAAAGGGAAAGACAGCGTCAAGATCAAAGAGACCGTCCTAACCATCAACGCAGCGCATGACGGGATCCAATCCACCAATGCGGAAGAAGAAGGAAAAGGCTTCGTTTACATCGAGAGCGGGGAAGTCGACATCGTCGCAGGGTTGGACGGCATCCAGGCAGAGACGCAGGTTCTCGTCTCAGGTGGCGATATCAACATAAAAGCAGGAGCGAAAGCAAGTGAAGACGAGTCCGGGAAAGGGATCAAGGCGGTCCTCGATGTACAGATCGAGGATGGGAAACTCGATGTTTCTTCATTGATCGACGACGCGCTGCATTCCAACGGGACGCTGACCATCGACGGCGGCATCCTGACGTTGAACGCCGGCGACGACGCGATCCATGCGGATCGTACACTTACCCTGAATGGCGGGGAGATCGACATCGAAAGCTCCTATGAAGGGCTTGAAGCGCAGGACATCAACATCACTTCAGGCGATGTTTCGATCGTGGCCGACGATGACGGGATCAATACATCGGCAAGTACGACCGCAGCGGTCGCTGCCGGTCCGGGCGGACAGGGTATGATGCAGGACGATGGATCGACCTTGAACATCGCGGGAGGATACATCCTGATCGATGCGGCCGGGGACGGGGTGGATAGCAACGGGACCATCACGATGAGCGATGGGACCTTGATCGTGTTTGGCCCGAGCACAAACAACGAAGCGTCCATCGACTATAACGGATCTTTCACACTGAGCGGCGGGACGATCTTGGCGGTCGGTTCGTCCGGGATGGCCCAACAAGCTTCCGCCTCGTCCATCCACACCGTCATGATCAATACAAGCACCTTCAGTGAAGGAAATCTGGTGGCGATTCTGGATGACGCCGGTGAACTTGTGGTTGCGTTCGAGGCTCGAAAGTCCGCAAGCAATATCGTATTCGCCTCGGAGTCGTTATCCGACGGATCGTATTCGCTCATGAGCGGGGGGATGCTGAACTCTTCGCTCGATGATTCCGTATCGATGGAGGGAAGCTATACCGGCGGGTCGACCCTGTTGGCATTTACGATCAACTCGGAAATCACGATGGTCGGGACGTCCCAGGGCAAAACGATGCCGGGAGGCGGGCAACCGCGTCCGGGACGGAAGTAGTCTTCGGTCGTCCTCGTTGACACTTTATCCCGGTTCGGATAAAGTGTTTTCATTGAGGTGGAACATGAAAAGAAACTTACTGATCCTAACGATGGTCTTGTTTTTGGGAGCTTGTTCGACGACTGGAGCGAAATCGATGAAAATCAGTGCACAGGATGCCAAGACGAAAATGGATGCAAGCATGGGGTTTGTGCTGTTGGATGTCCGTACACCGGAAGAATTCAACGACGAGCGGATCCCCGGGGCGATCAATTTGCCCTTGGATGAAATCGAGGAAAAAGTAGAATCCGTGGCGAGCGACTTGAATCAAGAAATCTATGTGTACTGTCGAAGCGGAAACCGGTCGGCGCAAGCCGCCAAGATCTTGGTGGAACTCGGGTATACGAAAGTCTACGATTTCGGCGGGATCATCGATTGGCCTTATGAAACCGAATAACGCCTGAACGGCGTTTTTTCGTATGGGGTGAAGGATGACATCAGTGAAAATGACGACCCGCATAGAAAAAAATAAAAATAAGTAAAATAAGTACTTGCAGAAAATAAGAAAAGTAATATAATATAAGAGAAAGAAGGTGACGTTATGTTCGAATGGATCCCGGGGAATGCAGTCCAACTTCTTTTGACGCTCAATCCCGGAAATCTAACGCTTAATGCAGCCGCCGCCCGCTATCTCGACGAGGTCCGCTATGTATCGATCGGTTTGGACAAAGCCCATCAACGCATCGCCATAAAACCCGTGACCAAACGCGAGATCGATCTCCAACTGGTTCCAAACGAGCATCTCCACAAAGTGACCATCGGGAACGGCTATGCGCGCATCACATCCAAATCCGTATGTGATTCGATTTGTGAAATGGCTAAGGTAAAAGCTGACGGAAGTAAGTTTAAAATCGTGTATAATGAAGTGGATAAGATGTTGATCGTCGACTTTAGTCGACCGTCGATTTGAGGTGAACATCATGCTAGACTGGTTATGGATTATCGTCTTCCTAAGCGCGATCCTCGTGGAAGTCGTGACCTTGGGTCAAATGGTTTCCATCTGGTTTGCCATCGGGGCGGCCGGAGCGTTGCTTGTCCAATGGATGGGCGGGGAATTCGTGTTACAAATGTTTACGTTCATCGGTGTTTCCGTATTGGCGATGTTGGCGGTACGTCCTTTGGCTGCGGCTTACCTTCGCGGGAATGTCGTTTCGACCAACGTGGACCGTTTCATCGGACAACAAGTTCATCTCAGTAAAGGGATTAGTGAAGACAATTGGGGCGAAATCAAATTCAACGGTTTGATTTACGCTGCGATCAGCGTTGACAACCGTGCGATCGAGACCGGCGAACTGGTCGAAATCGTGGCGATCGAAGGTGCAAAACTCATCGTTCGTAAAATCGATTCGATAGAAAGGTAGGGAACCATGGATTATCTCATTCCGCTGTTTATTTTCCTCTTCGTCATCCTGTTGGTCATCATCGTATTGACGTATACCGTCAGGATCATCCCGCAATCCAATGCTTATGTCGTTGAACGTTTGGGGGCGTACGACCGTACCCTTCAACGCGGCCTGCATGTCATCATCCCGATCATCGACCGTGTCTCCAGCCGTGTCAGTTTGAAGGAGTTGGTGAAGGATTTCGCTCCGCAACCGGTCATCACGAAGGACAATGTCACCATGATGATCGACACCGTCGTCTATTTCGCGATTTTGGATCCGAAGCTGTACACCTACGGTGTCGTCAATCCGATCAATGCGATCGAGAACCTGACGGCGACGACCTTACGTAACATCATCGGTGAACTGGAGTTGGACGAAACGCTGACTTCGCGTGAAATCATCAATACGAAGATGCGCGTGATTCTGGATGAAGCGACCGACCCTTGGGGAATCAAGGTCAACCGTGTCGAAGTCAAGAACATCATTCCTCCGCGCGACATCCAAGAAGCGATGGAAAAACAGATGCGTGCGGAACGCGATCGTCGTTCGGCCATCCTGAATGCGGAAGGCGAAAAGCGTTCTGCGATCTTGATCGCGGAAGGTGAAAAGGAATCCGTCGTCCTGCGTGCCGAAGCGAAGAAGCAAGCGTTGATTTCCGAAGCCGAAGGGCAGGCGCAGGCGCTTGAGAGAGTCTACCAGGCCCAAGCGAGAGGGATCAAGCTGATCAACGATGCTTCGCCCAATGAAGCCTATATTACCTTACGCGGATACGAGACCTTCGAAAAGGTTGCCAACGGGCAAGCGACGAAGATCATCATCCCTTCCGAATTGCAGAACATGGCCGGATTATTGGCCGGTGCGAAAGCGATGTTGGAAAAGGATGAACCTGCGAAAGTCATCGAACCTGTCAAAGAAGGGTAGCCAAACGGCTACCTTTTTTCTTTTGATCCACGATAACTCGCCATGCAAGGAAAGTATCGACTATAATGAAATGTAAAGATAAGCAAGGAGCGTCTATGAAAACATTGGAAACGAGCAGATTGATATTACGAGGATTCAGCGAATCCGACTTGGAAGACACCTATGCCTATTGCGTCGACCCGGAGGTCGGACCCAACGCAGGGTGGATGCCCCACAAAAACAAGGAAGAGACCTTGACCATCATCCATCACTTCATGTTGAACGAGGAGGTGTGGGCGATCGTCGAGAAGGAGAGTATGAAAGTCATCGGATCGGTGGGTCTGCATGCGGATCGTAAACGGAGCACGCCGGATGTGAAGATGATCGGCTATGTCTTGGCGAAACCGACCTGGGGGCAAGGATATGCGGTCGAAGTGGTGAAGGGCGTGCTGGAATATGCTTTCGAGGAGATGAAACTCAAGATGGTCACCGTCTATCACTATCCATTTAACACCCGGTCGCGACGCGTCATCGAGAAAACCGGTTTCCATTATGAAGGAATGTTGCGATATTCATCAAAACTCCCCGACGGGCGAATCACTGACGATGTTTGTTACTCGATGGACGTGGATGAGTATTATCATTTGCGTGAATCGAAAGGCTGATGTAAGCGAATACGTCAATGAAACGAACGTAAGGTTAATGAGACGGGTACTGAAAACGATCTACCCAAAAGTTGGTAAGGATTTTCAGGTGTTGGAACCAAAAAACCGAAAATTGAACCGAAATATGTAAGACAAACCGATAAAATTAAGATACAATAAGGAAGAAATCACGAAGAACACCGTGACAAAGAACCACCGAGGAGGACGAAGCATGAAAAAGATCGTACTATTATGCGCAGCCGGGATGTCAACCAGCTTATTGGTCAACAAAATGAAAGCTGCAGCCGCTGCTGAAGGTTTTGAATGTGATATCGAAGCGTACCCTGTCGCCGAAGCAAGCCGTGTCGGAAAAGAAGCCGATGTCATTTTGTTAGGTCCGCAAGTCCGTTATAACTTGAATAACGTTAAGAACCAATTGCCCGGCAAACCGGTCGAAGCGATCGACATGGTGGCCTACGGTATGATGGACGGCAAGAAAGTCATCGCCCAAGTCAAGAAAGCGTTGGGACTTTAATCATGGAAGGTATGGAGCTGCTTTCGTTTCAGATCATTTCCGCCGTCGGCACCGCCCGCTCGATGTACATCGAAGCGATCCAGGAAGCCAAGAACGGAAAGTTCGATGAAGCCGAGGCGTTGATCAAGGAAGGTTCCGATATGTTCGTCCAAGGACACCATGCGCATGCCGAATTGATCCAGAAGGAAGCCTGCGGCGAACAAACACCGTTCTCCTTGTTGCTCATGCATGCCGAAGACCAATTGATGAGTGCGGAAGCGTTCAAAATCATCGCTGAAGAACTGATTGCAGTTTACAAGCGTTTAGGTTAAGCGGATGGAATTGGGACTGATATTACTCAATCAGATCGAATTGATGTTCGTTCTGATGGGGATCGGTACCCTGATGTATAAAAAAGGAATCATCAGCGCCCAGGGCTCAAGAGAACTGGGCGCTCTCTTATTGTACGTGGTGACCCCTTTGGTCATGATCAGGGCATATTCGATCGAAGCGACGCCTGAACGGACTTCCGGATTGATCGTTTCGGCACTTTTGGGGGCTGTCGCCTTCGGGGTCAGCCTTCTGGTTGCGAGGGTCTTCTTCCGCAACCATCGCCTGGAACAATTCGGCGTCGCCTTCTCCAACGCCGGGTTCATCGGGATTCCCTTGATCCAGGCATCGTTGGGGACCGAAGCCGTCTTCTACTTATCCGCTTTCCTTATCCTCACTTCCATCGCGATGTGGACCTATGGCATCGCGATCATGACGGGTTCGACCAAGTCGCTGCAGTTCAAGAAACTCATCCGAAACCCCATCATCGTCAGTGCGATCGTCGGATTGATCATCTATGTCTTCCGTCTCCCGATGCCCGCTCTTGCGATATCGACCCTGAACGTCGTGGCCGGTCTGAATTCACCGTTGGCAATGTTCGTCCTGGGTGTGTATATGGCGCAGCTGACCTTGAAAGAGATTTTCCGACCCTCGATCGTCTACCCCACCGCGCTGTTGCGTTTGATCGTCGTACCACTTGCGGTGCTGTTGGCCTTCAAATTCGTACCATCACAGTATGACATGGTCAAAACGACGATTCTGATCGCCATCAGCGCACCGAGCGCGGCCAACGTCGCGATCATGGCGCAACAGTTTCACATGGATTATACCGAAGGGGTGAAAATCGTCATCGTAACGACCCTCCTTTGCATCCTTACGCTACCAAGCATCATCTTCCTTGCCCAATGGGTATGGTGAACGGACTTCGGTCCGTTTTCTTTTGCGGCCCCATCGCCGTATATACTTTCCCCTGAAATTGGTCTAAAATACAAGTAAGAATGCGGGAGGGTAAGATATGCGGATCGGTAAACTGTTGTTGATGATGTGTTTGGTCGGATCGATGCTGGGGGCGTGTGCAACGAAAAAGGAGACGGTCGATTTATTGACGATCGCCATTTCTGAACAACCAAACAGCCTGGTACCGACGCGACTTGAAGGCCGTGAAGCAGGGTTCGTCCAGGCGCAACTCTTCGAAACCCTGATCCAATATAGCGACAAGGAATTCGTTCCGTTATTGGCTGAAGGACTGCCGGTTTGCGATGAAAGCGGGACGAAGTGCGTCGTCAGTTTGAAGAGCGGGATCACGTTCCATGACGGGACGACCTTCGATTCAACATCCGTCGTATATAGTCTGATGCATCTCATCGAAGCGCAAAGCACCGACTGGACCGATTCGATCAAGGAAGTGAAGGCGCTGGATGCGACGCATGTCGAGATTTCGATGAATTATCCCGACGGGACGTTGTTCTCGAAACTGGCGAACCCGATGTTCGCGATGATACCGGCGGACAGCGACGAGAATGCGAAACTCGATGAGTTCCCGATCGGAACTGGACCGTATAAATTCGTTTCCGGCGGGAAGAATAAAACCATAAAACTGACGCGTTATGATAATTATCATGGCGAGAAGGCATTGATCGGCGAAGTGGCGATCGTGAAGACCGAAATCAACGATGCGTTGACGAAACTGCGGGATGGGGAAGTCCAGATCGTATTGGACGTGCCCTTTGACGCCGAAGATGAATTGAATGCGTTGGAAGACGTAAAATGGGTTCAAGGAGATACGTCGGCGACGGCCTATCTGGGTATACGTATGCAAAGCATGGCGAATCCGAAACTGGAGAAAGCAGCGTTTCGAACGGATCTGATGTCGGCGATCGACGTGGATGCCCTGGCATCGACGTTTGGTTCGCGGAAGATCGACAATCTGTTCGGACACGGCGTATTCGGCGATTCAGCGATCGAACTGGACTTTGGAAACACGTCGGATGCCTGGAAGGGCGAAACCATCCTCTTGGTCACGCCGACGTTCCCCTCGGATTTCCCCTTGGGTACCGAGATCAAAGATGCCTTGACGGCGATGGGATATAATAAAGTTACATTGAGCGAAGTGGCGCAAAGCGACTATGCGACGGCCCTGGCTGCGGAAAAATCCTTTGATTTGACGGTATTTGTCTGGGAGTATGCCTTGGCCGACGGAGGGGATTTCCTGGATGCGATGATGGGTGTCGACGCGATCAACCCCTTGCGAATCCAACATCCCGAAATCGATGCGTTGTTGCTGAGCGCCAACCGTAGCGTCGATCCGGCGCTACGAAAGGATGCGCTGATGCGCATCGAGGAAATCTTGGTTGAGGAAGGGGTGCTTCTGCCGTTGACGAAAGTCGTCCGTCATCATGCCCTGTCGGCCCGATTGACCGATCCCTCGTTTTTATCGGACGGAGCGATTCGGATCTCGAATCTCGCCTTTAGCGAATAGATTAGCTTAATCAAGTCGATTCTACACTGAAACAAACATGAAACGGTTCTTTGTTAGCACATTGACAATAGACCGTTTTTTGTTTACACTAATGAGTATAAGAAGTTCATCGTTTCACAAGAAGGGAGAGCGACCTCATGAAGCGTTGTATCATTACCGATCAAGTCAACTCCGACTTCGAAGAAGCGCTCAAGAAATGCCGTAAGCTTGGCTACCCTTATATCGAGATCCATTCGATTTGGGGAAAGACGGTTGAACAGCTCAGCGAAGAGGATGCGCGCCATGCCTATGAACTCATTCAAAAATATGAGATGCAGGTGGTCGTACTGGCCAGCACCTTGTTTTTGATGACACCGTTGAGGGATCAGGATGCGTTAAGAAAATTCGACCCCGCGTATCCTGCGTTTGTCGGTACCTATGCCGAACATGTCGCCGCACTGGAACATACCTTGAAGATCGCGAAAATCATGGGGTGCGCCAATATCCGCGTCTTCTCGTTTCGCTCCCCTGAAAACCGGATCGTCATCGGGGACGACGACGATCAGTTCCTCATCATCGACCGGTTCCGCACCCCGGTTAAAATGGCGGAGAACGCCGGCGTCACCTTGTTGTTGGAGAACTGCCCCTATTGCCATCTGCCCAAAGGGACGATGACCAAGCGGATCACCGATCATTTCCAATCCCCGCACTTTAAGTTGCTTTGGGATCCGGCGAATTCCTATCAATCGGTGAAAGACAGGATTCCACGCAAGTATCTCAATGCGACCCTTGAAGAAGAGATGCGTTCGATTTTCAAGTCGATCGGCCACATCCATATCAAGGATTTGAAATATGTCCTCCATGAGATCAAGCCGTTCAAACCTTCGATTCTCGGTCAAGGGGATGTCGCCTATAAAGAAATCCTTCAGATCCTGAAAGACGGGGATTATCACGGGTTTTGTTCGCTGGAGACCGAACTCAACGTCCCCGACACGATCGTGAGTATGATCGTATTCAATTCGATGTTGGAGAGCATGCATATACGCAGATAAGCGAGGCCGCGGGCGACATACGTCCGCGGTTTATTATTTTCGCCATGGGTGACAGGTGCTATAATGATACAAGAGTCGTTACGATGTGCGAAACAATCAGGATGATCGAAGACTGACCAAGGAAAGTTCGACAGTCAGCGTAAAACGTTTCCTTGAAAGATGCAAAGAAATGAAATTTCTCTTTACATCCGTACATAGGTAATGTATTATCTTAAATGGGTAACACGTTACCTATAAACCTTGGTTTGGGGGAGGAGAAGAACCGATGATCGAAGTAAGAAATCTGACGAAGGAATTCGTGAAGTATGAAAAAGAAAAAGGATTGAAGGGCCTGGTTAAGGGGTTTTTCAATGCGAAGAAAGTGGTCAAGAAGGCGGTCGACAACATTTCCTTTACGATCAACGAAGGGGAAATGGTCGGCTATATCGGAGCCAACGGCGCAGGGAAGTCGACGACCATCAAGATGCTGACGGGGATCCTGACGCCGACCTCCGGAGAAGTGCGGATCGACGGGATCATCCCGTATCAAAACCGGGTGGAGAATGCGAAGAAGATCGGCGTTGTTTTCGGCCAGCGCACGCAACTGTGGTGGGATCTGCCGCTAAGCGAGAGTTTCTTGATTCTAAAGGAAATCTACGAAATGCCCGATGCCTTCTATGAAGAACAGATGAGTTTCTTCAACCGTATCCTGAACCTGGACGAATTCATCAAGTCGCCTGTCCGTACCTTGTCCCTCGGGCAGAGGATGCGGGCGGATATCGCCGCATCGCTGCTGCATAACCCGAAAGTACTCTACCTCGACGAACCGACCATCGGACTTGATGTCAACGCGAAGCAGAGAATGCGCGATGCGATCAAGATGATGAACCAGAAATACAATACGACCGTCATTTTGACGACCCATGACCTGGATGATATCGCCGAACTCTGCAACCGGATTTTGATCATCGACAACGGGAAAGTCATCTATGACGGGTCGTTGCATGAAATCAAAGAAAAGTACGGGACGACCAAGCGCATCGAGTTCGAAGTCCGGGATGAATTGAACGATGAGAGTCTGAACTTGGCTTCGGTGTTCAACGTCCATCCGGATGAGTTGGAAATCACGCGGGAAGATAAGAAACTCTCGATCGTTTTCCCGAAACTCAAGATCAGCGTCGCGCAGATGACGGAAGAGATTCTGCGTCGGTTCGATGTTCAGGACATCAGTATCTTCGACGCAGACATCGAGCGCATCGTCGCCCGGATCTACGACGAAGGGAAGGTGACGCTGTGAAACGCTTCTTACGCAAATACGGCGCCTTCGCCAAAGGGAGTTTCGAGGTCGCCGTCATGTACCGTGTGCACATCCTTCTCTGGGTGTTCGGCGATTTCTTTTCCTTGGGATTGACCATCCTTCTCTGGGTCGCGATCTATGCGAATTCGCCGACGGAAATGATCCGCGGATTCACGTTGATCCAGATGATCTTCTATAACCTCATCATCCATTTGACCGGTTCGATCACCTACATGTCCCCGCTTTCGGATGTGGCGGAAGACTATTACGACGGCAGGATTTCGATGTCGCTGATCAAGCCGGCATCCTATGCCATCCAACTCTTCTTCCGAAACCTGGGAAACAATCTTTTTTCCAATCTCTTCATCACGCTGCCGACCTTCCTTCTGATCGCGGCGGTCTCACTGGCGACCCATCAGACGGAGAGTCTGGCGTGGTTGAGTTTCCCCGTTTTTCTCTTTTCGTCCCTCTTGGGTCTCTTCATCAACTACTTCGCCAACTTCATCTTCTCGAATCTGGTGTTCTACACCGATGCGACCTTCGGGATGTTTCAATTGAACCAAGCGATCGTTCGCATTTTTTCCGGTGCGCTGATCCCGTTGAACTTTTTCCCCGGATGGTTGCGCAGTCTCGCCGGCTTTCTCCCGTATGCGGGTGTTCAATACATCCCCGCGATGATCCTCTTGGGTCGTACGACCGGGAACGATCTTTTGAGCGCGATCGGGGTGCAGGTGTTGTGGGTTGTTTTCCTGGGGGTCGCCGCCCAATTGGTTTGGTCGCATTCCCTCTCCCGCATGAAAGTGATGGGTGGTTGATATGAAGCGTTACTTTAAAATCTATCGCGTCTTCTTCGCGCAGTATCTTAAGCAGTTGATCCAATATCGGGTCGACTTCTCGATCGGGATTCTCTCGTTCCTCTTGATCCAGTTTTCAGGGATCCTTTTCGTCGGCCTGATCTTCGAATCGATCGACTCGCTCAACGGGTGGTCGTTGGACCAAATGGTCTTCCTCTACGGCTTTTTCCAAATCCCGCGCGGGATCGACCATCTCTTCACCGACAACATCTGGTTGATCCCCAGTAAGATCCGCAGAGGGGACATCGACCGCTATCTGGTGCGTCCGATCAACCCCCTGTTCCAATGTGTCGCGGAACGATTCCAACCCGAAGCGTTCGGCGAGTTGATCATCGGATCGATCCTTATCGCCTGGACATCCATGCGCATGGGTTTGAGTTTTGGTTTCACTGAAATCGCCTTGACTGTGGTACTATTGTGTTGTGGATCGATGATCTATACCTCGATCAAATTGTTGGGGGCGACCACCGGGTTCTGGATTATGAATTCGATGCCCTTGATGACCTTCGTTTACGGGATCGCGGATTTCGCGAAATACCCGACGGTCATTTTCCCTCGGTTCATCCAGTTGCTCGTCACCGTCGTTTTCCCCTTCGCTTTCGTGAGTTTCTATCCGGCAAGCTATCTCTTGGGGATGAGCGACCCGTGGTTCGTGGTGCTGGGAAGCGTCGTCGCCTCGTCGATCTTTTCCGTCGTCGCCTATCGTTTCTGGAAGTTCGGCTTAGCCAGCTATAACAGCGCCGGCAGTTAACGGAGGTATCGCATGAATCAAAACCCCAACAGGAACCCCGCAGTCTTGGTGTTGCTGCTTCCATTGCTTTTCATTTTCTTCTTATTCATGCCGTTTGGGAATTCGTTGATCGGCGGCTTCATCTTCACCGTCCTCTTTCAGTTCGCCTTCATCGCGATCTTCATCGCGATCATCGTAAAGGTGGTCAGACGAGGTCAAGTCACACCGCAGAATTTCGCCCAAAACTACCGTCCGATTTCCCAAAATACGGTCAAAGGACAAATCAACCCGGCGTTCTTTCCGGTGATCGGGATTTTCTTCCTGGTTTTCCTTTTCTTCGGCATCGCCAGCGAGAATTTCTTCTTCTTGATTTTCCCGATCCTCTTTGCCTTCATCCTGGTGTTCGCCTATGCCATCAACGCAAGCCGGACCGGGGCGACGGGTTGGACCAAGACCCCCGATGTCTACCAGGACCCGTTTGCGATCCAACGCAAGAATGCGTATGGCGACAAAGCCGACCAGGCGGCCTTCAAGGTCGACAGTAAGTCAAGATATGCGGACAAGGCCGAACAATCGAGTTCCAACGTCATCGAAAAATCACGATATGCGGATAAAGCCGAACAAAGCGCGTTCAGCGTAAACAAGACGTCGGATGCGACACAAAAAGCGGACCACCGTGCGATGACTTTCGATAAGAGCCTGACCGACTTGGTCCGCAAGGATCAAAGCGCCTTTAATTCGACGCGTTCGTCGGATGAGAGAAAGGGCGACGCGGTCCGGAACGCGGGGTATTACGGAATGCGGAAAGTCGGACCCAACAGCACCTGCCTCTCCTGCGGTAAACTTGTGGGGAAAGAAGACATCTACTGTAAGAATTGCGGAAAAGCGCTGTTTTAGTCGAAGAACCCACTATCGATCATGGAGGACATATGAAATCTAAGAAAACTATACTTTGGATGATCTACCTGGTCATTTCGATCGCACTGATCCGGCTTGCGGGCGGATTGGATTATTTGGACACCAAGGAAATCGCATCGTTGAATCTACCGGTCGTGGTTATCGCCGGGGTGATCGCGCTTTTCAGCGTTTTCCGTATTATCCTCGGATTCATGCCGAAAAAAATCGTCGTCGAAGAAGAAGGCATCGATCCCAAAGACCTGCCTGAAATCGACATCACGAATAGCGAAACGGGGAAGGATTTCAAGATCTGCATCCATTGCGGAAAGGCGGAACCCCTTGACGCGGTGTACTGTTCTTCCTGCGGGAATCGGTTTCCCGAGCGATGAACATTAGTTTTCAGAAAGATTTACAGATAAATGTAAAATAATGCGTGACAATTCATCCGAATCGCGTTACACTGGTAAAAACATTGACGAGGACAGGTCGATCGGGCAAGGTCTACACAGCGAGTTGGGAAGGTGCAAGCCAACAGGAATAACCCGAATCGGTAACCCCTTGGAGTGCGACGGCGAAACGTTTGGAGTAGCCCTCGACGCATAGGCAGCGTTAACCGCCGAAGGGTTCATCAGCGACCCGGAAAGCGATCGGGAAAACCGATAATTAGGGTGGTACCACGGAGGCAGCCTTCGTCCCTTAGGGGACAGGGCTGCTTTTTATATTCAACGGAGGTATGAACCATGTGCGGATTTCTGTTTACCGAAGGCGAAATTTCGGAACAAGCGTTTCTTGAAGCATTCGCGACCATTCAACATCGCGGACCCGACCAAAGCAAGGTGATGAAGGAATCCTGGGGGATTTTCGGGTTCCACCGGCTTTCCATCATGGACACCAGCGAACACGGGATGCAACCGTTCGATACAAGCGACGTCCGGGTCGTCTGTAACGGCGAGATCTATAACGAGCATCTTTTCAGGACGATGTTCGCGGAGTATCCGTTCATATCGCATAGCGATTGCGAAGTGCTCATTCCGCTTTATCGTGCCGATGGGGTGGATATGGCGAAGAAGTTGGACGCGGAATTCGCGTTTGTGCTCTATGATAAGGAAAAAGGGGCGGTCCTTGCCGCCCGGGATCCCATCGGGATCCGTCCTCTGTTTTACGGAATCCTCAAAGAAAACCAAAAGATGGCGTTCGCTTCGGAAGCGAAAGCCCTTCATTCCCTTTGCCAGGAAGTTTATCCTTTTCCTCCGGGACATGTCTACCACAACGGCGTCTTCACCGACTATTCCCACATCACCGATGTCGCCGAAGAACTCGTCGACCTGGAAGAAATCGACCGTCGCATCCGTGAAGGATTGACGAGTGCCATCGACAAGCGTTTGATGAGCGATGTCCCGTTGGGATACTTGTTGAGCGGAGGCTTGGACTCGTCCTTGGTTTGCGCGATCGCGCAGAAGGCGACGCCGGTCCCCATCGATACCTTTGCGATCGGGATGGCGAAAGACGCCATCGACTTGAAGTATGCGCGGATCGTGGCCGACCATATCGGCAGTCGCCACCATGAAGTGACCATGAGTATGGAAGATGTCTTGGAAGCGTTGCGATACGTCATCTACCATCTGGAAACCTACGACATCACGACCATCCGCGCAAGCATGGGCATGTACCTGCTATGCCGTTACATCAAGGAAAAAACGGACATCAAAGTCCTGTTGACCGGGGAAATCAGCGACGAGCTCTTCGGATACAAATACACGGACTTCGCGCCTTCGGGGGATGAGTTCCAGAAGGAGAGCGAAAAACGGATTCGCGAATTGTACATGTACGATGTCCTGCGTGCCGATCGATGCATCGCCGCATGGTCGCTGGAAGCCCGCGTCCCCTTCGGAGACCTCGATTTCGTCCGCGATGTCATGTCGATCAAGCCAGAGCTCAAAATGAACACCAACGGACAGGGGAAATATTTGTTACGGAAGGCGTTTGAAGGCACGGGCTTATTGCCGGATGAGATTTTGTGGCGCGAGAAGGCCGCGTTCAGCGATGCGGTCGGGCATTCGATGGTGGAGGAACTGAAGAAGTACGCCGCAAGTCTCTACACCAAAGAAGACGTCCTGTTCGCGCGGGAAAAATACACGCACTGTCCGCCCCATACGCCGGAAGCCCTTCTGTATCGCGTCATCTTCGAAGGTTTCTATCCCGGACGCTCCAACATGATCGACGGATTCTGGATGCCCAACGCCAGTTGGCCGGGGTGCGCGGTCGACGACCCAAGCGCACGTGTGTTAAGTAACTATGGCGCAAGCGGAAAATAGTTGTATAATAAACCTTGCTTGCGTATAATTACCCCATACGAAACGAGGTGTCTATGAAGTTCAACGTATCCCAAATCAAACCCGGCATCTACCATATCAAAGAAACGGCCGTCCACTTCGACTTAATCGTCGGGGAAAAGAAGGCTTTGCTATGGGATACGGGCTATGGTATCGACGAACTGATGCCTTTGATCCGTAGTTTGACGGATAAGGAACTGATCGTATGTAACTCCCACGGCCACATCGACCATGTGGGAGGGAACTATGCGTTTGAGAAGGTGTTGATTCCTTTAGGTGCCGTCGCGGAAGCGGTGATGATGACCTCGCATGCACTACGCAGCCTTGGGGTGAAGCGGATCCTTGACGGCGGCGACGTGCCGCGCCACGACTATTCCAAGGTCATCTACGAGGACCTTAACGAATCGATGGTCTTTGATTTGGGAGGTCGGACCGCACGGTTCATATCCATCCCCGGGCATACCCGCCATGATTTGGCGTTGTGGATCGAAGAAGACCGCTGCTTGTTTACGGCGGACGCCTTGAACTATGTCATGTGGCTGTACTTCAGCGACGGGATGAAACAGTCCACGGTCGTTTCATCCCTAACGAAACTGGTTGAATTAAAACCTGAATTCATCCTTGCCTCCCACCGCCATTCACCGCTGGATGCACAGTTCCTGACGTTGATGAGAGACAAGATCAAGACGCTTCGAAGAGCCGATTTCAACTCTGCGCATCTCGATGCATTCACCTTGCGTCGCGACGATTTGGTGGAGTATCATACAACCATTCAACACAAACGCGTCAGTATCGTGTTCCGCGACGATGCGTTCGATCTGGAAGAAAAGGAGGGGCGATGAAAACAAGTGTCCCGATGACGTCGGAAGAACCGACCATCCAAAACAATGAAAGAATAAGCTTGGCCGAACCTCGCCTGATTTTCTCCAATGAATCCGAGCGGGTCTATGCCTTCGATAAACCGGAGTCGCATTATGTCAGGATTCTTTTAAGCGAGAGCGGGGAAGTCGTGGAATGTTCATGCACCTGCCCGCATCGAAACTGCGAACATCGCAAAGCCGCATTGCTTGCGATGCGTAGCGAACCGGAAGAAATGGAAGAAGTCGAAGAAGACGAGTTCGATGAAGAAGCGGTCGCCCGTTTGCTTGAACGGATGCAGATGCTGGATATGGGGCAGTTGCTGACGGTGATGTTCGACGCCCTGGCCCAACACCCCGAATGGGTCGAGTATTTCCAGGATGTATTGCCGCCGATCAACGAAGATGAGGAAGAAGAACCTTTGTTTAGCTAAGGTTCTTTTCTTTGATGATTATCCCCGTTTGAAGGAGTTGGCACTTGTTCACTTGAATGGGAAGTGTTATCCTAAAAGCAAGCGAAACACGATGTTTTCACGAGGTCGAATCATGAAAGATGAAGTTCTAGGCATCATTCAAGAAACATTACAAGAAGCGGGGTTGGTCGTGAAACGCGCGGAGAACGCGGATCTGCAGGCCGACGCCGAGTTTTTGGATGCTTCCGTCTCTTCACTGAAAAAACCCGTCGTGTATCATGCCCTGATCAGCGCCGATGTACGCGACCAAGTGATCTATCTTTACGAGACTTTGGACGGGGTGAACGGGGAGTTCGCCGCGAAAAAACTGAAACGGATCGTCAGTAAACCCTTCGGGAAAACGGAAGTCGTCCGCTTGAACGTCGGGTCGATCGTGAAGTCGCTGCGCAACGCCGTATCGGATCCGTGGAAGGTCCGCCTTGTCAATTCGGTGCAGAAAGTCGAATTTGCCAAGGGAGGGTTCGATTTTACCCCTGTGGAAGAACCGGCCGTCGTTTTGGAAGTCGTAATCGAAAACATCGCCGAACCGGAAATCCCGTCCTTCAACGCCTTAAGCGGATCCGCGAAAGAAACAAGCGTGGAAGAACGACTCGAAGAACCGATCCGATCAAATACAGAGAAAACGGAAATCAATCTTTTCTATCTTGCATGGATCGTCATCTTCGTCATCACAGGCATGGTGTTGAATACCTCGCCTTTGGGCTATGTCATCGGTTTTCTCGTTTGGGTCGTCTTTCTCTACCTTAACCGGAAATATATCGACAACCTGGGCTTGCGCATCGGACTATGGCTTGCTTGCGGCGGATTGATGCTGATCATCGCTTACCTTACCCTCATGACACAGGAGACACCATGAACCTACGAGAATCACTTCAGCAACGGATTACCGACTTCCAATTCAATATCGTATCGCATGACTTCGCAGACCTGGCCTTCGATGCCAACTTTTATACAAAAAGCATCTTCTTCGGTGTGAAACGGATCAAATATCAAGCCTTGATCGGAATCGATGAAGAGAATAAAACGGTGTACATGTTTGAGAAAACGGAAGAGTTCGGACTGAAATATTCTTCCTGCTGCACACCCAACGAAAACTTCGTCAGTGAAAGCACGATGAAGCAGATCGTATATTTCAAGCGACCCGACCAGAGTGAAATCAAGATGGATGTGGCATCCATCCGAAAGACGATCGATGCCGAAGTGAAAAAGCAGGGATACAAAGTGGTCGGCGTACTGAATCCTAAGAAAATCCATGAACTCAAGCAAAAATAAAATGTGCGACGATCGCACATTTTCTATAGGATATGGGTGAACAGGATGCGGGTACCGATCAAGATCAGGACGATCCCGCCCAGGATTTCCGCTTTGTTATCAAGCAGTACGGCGAATTTCTTGCCGATCATCACGCCGAGTGCGGATAAGGAGAAGGTGACCGCGGCGATCAGGAGTGAAGATTCTAGGATGTCGACGGAGAGGAAGGCGAAGCTTACCCCGACGGCCAAGGCGTCGATCGACGTGGCGATCGAGAAGTAACACAGATGAAGCCAATCCTTTTCCTGATGGACATCACAGCTTAGGTCTTTGGGTTGCATCCCTTCATAAAACATCTTGCCTCCGATGATCCCCAAAAGGATGAAGGCGACCCAATGGTCGAACGAATTGATCGAAGCGCTGAAGGAAGATCCCAGCATGTAACCTAACCAGGTCATGAATCCCTGGAAGAACCCGAAGAACAAACCGACCCGCACGGCATAGCGGATCCGACTTTGGGAAGCGCAGAGTCCGTTGACCAGGGCGACGGCGAAGGCATCCATCGACAACCCGATGGCGATGAAAAACAGAGTGAAGGTCTCCATGGCTTCTCCTTGATTCATAAGAATACTTACCATTTTACAAAGCCATGACGATAAAGTCAACCCGAGGGACTCGCTTGGGCGAAATAAGTTGAGAAGCGCGGACAACCTATGTAAAATAGAGATGAAATGAGGATATGAAAATGGGACTCTATAAAATAAAACCGGTATTTAAGGAAATGATATGGGGCGGTTCACGCCTGAATGAGAAATTCGGATTCGATACCCCATCCAAGACGACGGGGGAAGCCTGGGTCGTCAGCGCCCATCCTGACGGGGACGGGATCTTACTGAACGGTGAGTTCGAAGGGCAACGCCTCTCCGATGTCTATCGCGAGCACCGCGGATTGTTCGGAAAAGGGGAGAATACGAAGTTCCCCTTGATGGTGAAGATCATCGATGCGAATCAGGATCTGAGCGTCCAAGTGCATCCGGATGATGAATATGGTCGGAAATTCGAGAATTCCTATGGGAAAACGGAAGCCTGGTATGTGTTGGACTGTGAAGAAGACACCCGTATGATCATCGGTCACACCGCAAGCGAAACGCAGGAACTTTTAAATGCGATTCAAACCGGAACGCTCGAGAAGTACTTGAATTCTTTCAAGATCAACCCCGGCGACTTCTATTATATCCCTGCCCGCACCATCCACGCGATCTGTGCCGGAAGCTTGGTCTACGAAGTGCAGCAAAATTCAAACGTGACCTATCGCGTCTATGACTATAACCGGAAAGATGCGCAAGGGAAGAACCGCGACCTCCATATCCGACAAGCCTTGGAAGTCACGCAAGTCCCGCATCGCAGCGTCGCCCCCAGACCGTTGACCGTCACAAGCCAAGGGATGAGCGTCACGACGTATCTCGACGAGGATTATTTCGCCTTGTCGAAAGTCGTGGTACAGGGAAGCGGAAGCTATCTGTTGCGCGGTGAGTTCAGTCTGATCGGCGTCTTGGAAGGGGAAGCGAAAATCAACGGGGTTCAGTTCAAACTCGGAGACCATGCGATCACGACCCATGACGAGAAAACGCTTGAAATCGTCGGCGATTGTGTCGTGATGGTCAGCATCCCCCGCGAGGTTCTCCTATGAAGTTGTGCGGCATCGAAGCGGGCGGGACGAAATTCGTCCTGGGGATCGGCGATGAGAACGGAAACATCCTGATCCGTGAAAGCATTCCGACACTGGATCCGGAAACGACCCTGGAAGCCGTATCCCGATTTATTTTGAAACATCGTCCCGATGCGGTGGGGATCGCTTCGTTCGGTCCGGTCGATTTGAACCCGGACAGTCCGACCTACGGGGAAATCACGTCCACACCGAAACCGCACTGGGCGAACACCCCGATCTTGCGGTACTTATCGTCGCGATACGATGTTCCCTATGGTTTCGACACGGATGTCAACGCCGCCGCTGTCGGAGAGTCATTGTGGGGGAACGGAAGAGGTGTGGATTCGCTGCTCTACCTCACGGTCGGCACGGGGATCGGCGGCGGGTTGGTGATCAACGGACAAACCGTCCATGGTCTGCTTCATCCCGAAATGGGACATATCCTGCTTCAACCTTACCCGGGTGAAACGTTTTTAGGGGTTTGTCCCTTCCATAAAGGTTGTTTTGAAGGATTGGCAAGCGGTCCGGCGATCGAGCGTCGTTGGGGTACCCCGGCGGCCAACCTTAGTTTCGATCACCCGGCATGGGATCTTCAAGCCTTCTATATCGGACAAGCCTTGATGTCCTATATCCTGACGGTATCCCCCCAACGCATCATTCTGGGCGGAGGCGTCATGCATCAGGAACAACTTTTCCCCAAGATCCGCGGCCGGGTCAAAACCCTGCTGAACGGTTACCTTCAGCACCCTTCGATCCTAAAACAGCGGGATGACTATATCATGGCTCCCGGGTTGGGGGATGACGCAGGGCTCTGCGGAGCCCTCGCCTTGGCGATGAGGGCGCTTGAACGATGAACGTCTACGATTTCGATCTCGTCATCCCCTGCATGATGTTTTTCATCGGGTTGTGGATGGATCGCTTCCCACCTAAGACGATCAACGGAATCATGGGGTATCGTACCCGCCGGTCGATGGCGAATCAGAGAAACTGGGACTACGCCAACACGACCACCGGCAAGATCTGGATGATCGAAGCCTTTCTCCTTCTCCCCTTGGTTTTCTTATCCAAAGGATTGGGCTGGAGCGATCCGGACACGGTCTTGCTTGCGAACACGTTCGGAAGTTTCCCTTTTCTGTTCTATCCGGTCTTCTATGTCGAGCGGAAGCTAAAGGATCGAGAGTAAGATCCTGCAATGAGTTAACAAAAACCATGGTACGTTCGATAAAGAGCCATGGTTTTTTCGTTTTCGGTACAAGATTGCAGAAAGTTCATGAATCATCCTGGTGTTTCTTGAAATGCCGGGGAATGATATCCTAAAGGTGTCAACGAAGGAGGAAATGAATATGGTCATCACGAAAAATCTTGTCTGCTTGAATCGACCTGAACGGACGAAAGATGCAATCCTGGATGCCCTTTGTGCAAAAGCGGTTGAAGCCGGCCGAATCGCCGATGTGCAGGGATATCGAGAAGCGGTTGCAAAGCGGGAAGAGGAGTTCTCAACGGCCTTAGGTTATCTCGTCGCTTTACCGCATGGTCAAAGCGATGCGGTGACGACCCCCTTCGTCGCAGTGGCAACGACATCGGAAGCCTTTCGCTGGGATGATCGCAGCGAGAATCTCGTTCGCTTGGTATTCATGATCGGGGTACCTTTGAAGAATCGGGAAAACACGCATCTGCGGATCTTGGCGAACATTAGTCGGAAGCTGATGGAAGACGAGTTTAGGGAGAAGTTGCTGAGCTTGAATGATACCGAGGAAGCGTTCGCTCTCTTGAGTTCCATTGAAGCATAGGGAGGGTCTATGAAAATCGTCGGAGTAACGGCATGTCCAACCGGAATCGCACATACGTATATGGCACAGGCTTCCTTGATGAAAAAAGGGAAAGAACTGGGGCATATCGTCTTGATCGAGACACAGGGAAGCATGGGCATCGAAAGTGAATTGAAGAAGAAGGACATCCAGGAAGCGGATGTCGTGATCTTGGCCGTTGGATGCGCCGTTGAAGGATTGGAGCGTTTCGATGGGAAGAAGATCCTGAAAATCGAAGTCGGGGAAGCGATATCACATCCCCAGGAAGTATTCGACAAAATCGCATCGCTTTAGTAAATGATTGAATAAAACCACTATCAAGAGGAGGAACTATGAAAGAATTTCTAAAAGACATCAAGAATCATGTCATGACCGGTGTGTCTTACATGATCCCCGCGGTTGTCGTCGGGGGCGTCGGAATCGCCCTGGCCTTGGCAACCGGTACGGCAGGTGACACAGGGATGGTTGTCACAAGCCCGTTTTGGAACAACATCCTGACGATTGGTGTCGCAGCCATCGGATTCATGACGCCCTTGCTTGCCGGATACACGGCATACTCGATCGCCGGACGTCCGGGCTTGTTGCCCGGCTTGGTCGCCGGATCCCTCGCGGGAAGCGCCGTGGGGACAGCCGGAGTGAAGACCGGTTTCCTTGGCGCGCTTGTTTTAGGGCTTGCAGCCGGTTATTTGGCAAAATGGATCAAAGGGTGGAAAGTCCCGACGTATTTGAAACCGCTCATGCCGATCTTCGTTATCCCTTTGTTAACATCGATGATCATCGGTTTGGTTTACATCTATGTACTTGCCAATCCGTTGGGATCGGTCGTCACTGGACTTGAAAACTTCTTAGCCAACATGGGAACCGGAAGCACTGTCGCCTTGGCGATCGTCATCGGCTGCATGATCGCCTTCGATATGGGCGGGCCGGTGAACAAAGTCGCTTTCTCGTTTGCCGCCGCGATGATCGCCGCCGGTAAGCCTGAAATCATGGGGATGACCGGTGTCGCCATCTGTGTCCCTCCAATCGGTATGGGATTAGCTACATTTATCGCCAAGCATAAATTCAATGAAGAAGAACGCGAGGCAGGGAAAGCTGCCTTCGCGATGGGCTTCATCGGAATCACCGAAGGTGCGATTCCCTTCGCCGCCGCCGACCCTGCGCGGGTCTTGCCTTCCATCATGACCGGCTCGGCCGTCGGTGCGGTCATCGCCGCGCTAGGTAAAGCAACGGACATGGCGCCGCACGGCGGATTGATCGTTCTCCCGGTCGTCGGGAACGCCCCGATCTATATCCTGGCTGTCGTCGTCGGATCCGTCGTCACCGCCTTGATGGTCAACTTCCTCAAGAAGCCTGTCCAAGCCTAAGAAATCCAAACCGTCGCACGCCTTGTGTGGCGGTTTTTTCATGGATTGAAATTGCAACATCTTTTCTGAAGAACAATGTACTTTAAGAAAGGACGGAATATGTTACACTACCATCATAGGTGAATAACATGCTGAACCTCCGCCAACGTCGATTGCTTCAAGCACTTCTGAATGAGCACGAAAGTCAAACCATTGACTTTTTTGCGCAACGGATCGAAGTGTCGGTGCGTACGTTGCATAAGGACCTTGATGAGATCGAACGGTTCGTAAACGGAAGTGAAGTGAGCTTGCTTCGAAAAGCCGGCGTCGGGATTAAGTTGTCCGGTTCGCATGAAGAGCGTCAACGCGTCCTTAACGAGAGACTGATCGGTGTCGAATCCATCGATCCCCTGTCGACAAGGCTTCGTCGGATGAAAATCACGACAAAGTTGTTGAATTCGAAAGATGGGACGTCGCTGATCAAACTTTCCGAGGAATTTATGGTCGCTCGGACATCGATCGTCGCCGACCTGGAAAAGATCGAAGAGTGGGGACGGGTCTATGCGTTGAGGTTGGTTCGTGACCGGGATGGGACACGGGTGGTTGGAAACGAGAAAGACATCCGTCACGCCCTTGCCGGGTTGATCGGCGAGTTCAACCTCCTCGAAACCGAAGAGATGGATCGATACAATGCTAAGAGTAGAGTCGATATCGCGACGCAATACCGGTTGCGCCACCTTTTTCCGGATGTCGATCCGGAGAGCGTCGAAGAAATCATCTTGGATGCCGAGAAACATTTGAACTATCGGATCAATGATGTTTCGTACACCGTTCTATTGACCCACTTGTTGATTTTGATCCAAAGGGTTCGCTTCGGTGAAACATTGAATCAAGAGGCATTGGCGTCGACCTACGATGAAATCCCAAGTGAAATCGCTAGTCGAACGGCATCCTATATATCACGTGAGATCGAATCACGGTTCCAATGCATGATTCCAGAGACCGAAGTACGTTTCATCGCGATGTATTTGATGTGTCTTGGCATTCAATCCAGCTACACGAATCTTGAGACGCAGGAATATGTCTTGGATATCGACGATACGATAAAGGAGACTACTCGGGACATCATCGAGCGTGTTTCCACAATCGCGCAAATCGACCTTACCAAAGATAAACCTTTGTATTACGGACTGATGACGCACATCAAGCCCATGATGTCGCGTCTGCGATATGGCATCCTTTTACGAAACCCCTTGCTTGAACAAATCAAATCCCAATATTCCCCGATCTTCAGCATCCTCTATCTTCTGACCCCCTATTTTGAAGAAAAATTCGGGACTCCGGTCAATGACGATGAACTGAGCTATATGGCGATCCATCTTCAGGCAGCACTCGAACGATGTGTTTCCAACAAGCGTGTGATCATCGTCTGCCCCGAGGGGATCGGTTTCTCCCGTTTCCTCGCCAACCGGATTTCCCGTTTTGTTTCTTCCATCGAAATCGTGGATATCGTTTCACTAGGGAAGTTAAACAAGATGGATTTCAGGGAAATCGATTTCATCATTTCCACAGTACCGATCAAGCAAGTGCCGATCCCCGTTTTGCGTGTCAGTTCATTGGCGGGGTTCGACGACATTCGGAATGTCAACAATTTCATCATCGAGCAATCGTTTCATAAGCCCAGATTGGTGTTCGAATCGCTTAAAAAGGTGTTGGATGAAAAACTGATCCTGACCGGATTGAACCATCTGGATCGTAATGAAATCTTGAACCTGGCGTGCGATCGTCTGGAGTCTCTGGGGCGCGTCAAGTCTGGATTCCGTAAGTCCGTTTTCCATCGCGAACAAACCATTCCAACGTGTTTAGGGAACGGGATTGCGATCCCCCACGGAAAAGAGGAGTTCGTCCTAACCTCTTCCATCATGATCCTCTGTTGCGACCATGATGTGGACTGGGGGAATGGTAGTGCCAGATTGATGTTTTTGATCGCAGTGAACTTCACGGGGGAAACCGACACCAAAGAAGTGTTGACCGATCTCTACAATGTGATCGATACCCCGATGTTGATCCAACAACTAAAAAACGCCCGTAATGCGGACGAAGTACTCGCGTTATTCGCGTGAGGGAAAGAGAGAGAATATGAAAATCGTCGGAGTCACCGCCTGTCCGACAGGCATTGCACATACCTACATGGCGCAAGCCGCCTTGATCAAGAAGGGGAAAGAACTCGGGCACCAGGTTGCCATCGAGACCCAGGGTAGCATGGGGATCGAAAGCGAATTGAAGCGAAGTGAAATCAGAGATGCTGACATCGTGGTGCTTGCGGTGGGTTGCGCCGTCGAAGGACTGGAGCGATTCGAGGGGAAAAAGATCTTGAAAATCGAAGTTTCCGAGGCGATCGCGCACCCTAACCGGGTCTATGAAAAGATTCTGGAAATCGTCGCAAAAGAATCAAAGTAGATAGTCGTTCGATGCATCCGCGATTTCCATCGTGCGGAGCGTAAACGTTTTATACCCCTCATGGATGAAGGGATCGCTTTGTGCGATCTTTTTTGCTTCGTCCATCGATCCGGCTCTGAACACGACCATCCCTCCGGGTTCGTCGATGAAGGGTCCGCACAGCACCAACAAGCCTTCCTGATCCAATCGTTTCAGGTAGGAAACATGGCGCGCAACGAGAGACGCATCCAACGGTTTCTGATTGACCATTAGCGAAACATAGACGGGCATGGGTTAACCTCCTTAAAAAAACCGCGACGAATCGCGATTAGAGCATATAGACGAAATACACAAACGAAGTCATCATCGGGACCAACAAATTATCCAACCCCCAAGGGCAGATCGCTTCGACCAGCGTGGCGACGGAAGCCACCAAGAGACAGGCGCCGATCGCGACGTTTCCCGTGGCATAAGTCAAATAGGTATAAATGACGATCAAGGAAACCAGAAACATCGTGGCGCTTCCCTCGAAACTCTTTTTCGCCTGGAAAATCTGAAAGGGATGACTCCCCCACTTGCGGCCGATCAGGGATGCAAGTCCGTCCCCATAGCCCATGACCAGGATACCCAAACCGCCGACGGTTTGAAGAGCGCCGGGTTGGAAACTGATGAACGTCAGGAACAATGTGCTGATCGCATAATAGATCGTACCGAAATTCCTTTGCCCGTCCCGCTTGTTGATGGAAGGGATCCATCCGAAGAAATAGGTGACGCTATTGAAGATCACGAAGAAAAACGGGACGATCGAGGCCATCCACGGGGAGCGGAAAGCATAGACCGCGATGAACCACCAATTCGCGGCCAGGATGTGGACGAACTTGCGGCTGAACTCAAAGGGGATTTTTTGAAGTTTCAGTGAGATCAGAAGAATGATTCCCAAATAGGCGAAAGACAACGCCAAACCGACGTATTCATTCATTTGAAGGATCCTTTCATAAAACAGTTGTGCTTGTAAGTGTAATTATAACGAAGTTTATGCGCTTATGCATCTTTTTTTACAATTTTCGTTACACAGAGTATGCGAAACGAAGCCCTGACGTGAAGCGAAGCGAGGGTCTTCAAGCGATCCAGGCTTTCTTTCGGGCTTTTGTGGACATAGGGGGTCATCTGAAGGAGATGAAGCAAGTCTTGATTCGATAGATTCATTTCGAAGGAAACATCGTCGAAGCCGACGGTTTCAAACCCTTCGATCGCCTCGGGAGCTGCGGGGTTTAAGCGAACCACGGGATAGAGCGCTTCCTTCAATTCAAGAAGATGATCCTCGTTCGGTAAGACAAATACGGCGTATCCCGCCGGTCGCATCACTCTTGTGATTTCATCCAAAAACAAAGGGGCGAAAATATTCAGTGTCAGATCGATGCTTGTATCTTGGATGGGCAGGTCGCGGATGCTGGCGGCGAGATAGCGTACGTTATGTGAGCGTTTTCCCGCTTTCTTGAGGGCGTCGACGGAAAGATCCACCCCGGTCCATGACGATTCGGGGAAAGCCTCGGCGATCGCCTGGGTATAATATCCCTCGCCACAGCCCAGATCCAATCCAAGGATGAAGGGAAGAAGCTTCATCCTTTGGATCAACGCATCCAATAAGGGACGATAGTGTCCTTTCCCTAAAAACTCGCTCCGGGCAATGATCATCGCCTTTTCATCGCCGCTTTTGCGCTGTTTCGACCCGATCGTCAGATTCACATATCCGCTTGAGGCTCGGTCGAAACGATGGTTCTTCAGACAGACCATCCCTTGTTCATTCTCGATCATCACATTCTTGCATACCGGGCAACGTAGGATTCCCATCTTCCACCTCTTTCAAAACCCATGACAAACGGCTCTCTATTGATTATACTTGAAGAGACATCCAAAGAGGAGAATCCTTATGAAATTTGTATCCTGGAATGTAAACGGCCTACGTGCGATCGCGCAAAAAGGCTTCGACGAGATTTTCGAAAGTTTCAACGCAGACTTCTTTTGCCTGCAGGAAACCAAGATGCAGGAGGGGCAACACGACTTCAGCCCTCTGGGTTATGTGAAGTATTTCAACTATGCCGAGAAGAAGGGTTATTCCGGAACGGCCATCTATGCCCGCAAAGAACCGTTGTCCGTCGCGTATGGAATAAATAAGTCTGAACACGATACCGAAGGAAGGGTCGTGACCTTGGAATATGAAGATTTCTTCCTCGTCTGTGTCTATACGCCCAACGCACAGGACGAACTCAAGCGTTTGGATTACCGCATGGCCTGGGAAGACGCGTTCAGGGAATATCTGATCGGACTCGACCAGAAGAAACCGGTCATCGTGTGCGGCGACCTCAATGTCGCGCACAATGAAATCGACTTGAAGAACCCCAAGACCAACCGCTTCAGTCCGGGGTTCAGCGACCAGGAACGCGCCAAGTTCAACGAATTCCTGAAAGCGGGATTCGCGGATACCTTCCGTGTCCTGTATCCCGACACCGTGAAGTATTCCTGGTGGTCCTACCGCATGAATGCACGTGCCAAGGGCACTGGGTGGCGTATCGATTATTTCGTCGTCTCCGAGCGTCTGATGCCTCGTGTGATGGATGCGGCGATCCACGACGATGTCTTCGGCAGCGACCATTGCCCGGTCAGCTTGATTTTGGAATAACATGGCTGTCGCGAAACAAGGCGTCTGCCGCAAGATCGATGAAAACGGTAAAGGATGGGTCGAAGGGGTTTCTTTCGATAACGTTTTGCCGTTGGAAGAAATCAAGTTCGATCCCAACACCAAGAAAATCCTCCAGCGTGTCGTCGATGCGCCGACACGCATCAGACCCGTCTGCCCCTACTTCAGCCAATGCGGCTCCTGTCAGTTTCTGCATTGGGAATACGATGCGCAACTCGAATGGAAAACCGATCAAGTCCGCCACCATTTCAAGTCGATCACGAAAATCCCCGTCAAGGACTGCCTTGGCACAGACCGCCAGTTCGGCTATCGATCCAAAAACATCCTGACCTTCAAAGCCGATGGGAAAAACGCCATCGCCGGTTACTATGCGGCCGGGACGCATGCCTTGTTCGATGTCAAGAGCTGCGACGTCACCCATCCCAAAGCGATAGAGATCTTCACGACCCTGAAACAACTGGTGAATTCGTTCCGCGTCGAAATCTATGACGAGAACCGGAAAAAAGGCTTGCTTCGCCATGCATTGATCCGGGTCGCGGAGTCGACCGGGGAGATCCTCGTGGTGCTGGTCGTCGCCCATTCCGATTTTAAAGGGCGCAAGAACTTCGTCGCCGAACTCATCAAGCGTCATCCCGAGATCACCTCGGTCATCGAAAACACCAATAGCCGATCCACAAGCATCGTGCTGGGAAACCAGGAACGTACGCTTTATGGAAAAGGATATATCGTCGACCGACTTGGCGATTACACTTTCAAGATTTCCGCCCGTTCGTTTTACCAAGTCCATCCGACACAGACCGAGATCCTTTACCAAAACGCATTGGATGCGGCGCAACTTCGAAAAACCGATGTTTTGCTGGATGCCTACAGCGGTGTCGGTACTATCGGGATCTACGCCAGCAAGCGCGTCAAGGAAGTGATCTGCGTCGAAAGCAATCCGGATGCGACGGAAGACGCACGCAATAACGGGAAACACAATCAAGTCAGCAATGCGCGGTTCATCTGCGCCGATGCTTCGCAGTGGTTACTGGATACGTCCACATCTTCCGCTAAAATCGACGTGGTCGTCATGGACCCTCCACGTGAAGGTAGCGACAAGAACTTCCTCTTTGCGTTGCGTAAACTTCGACCGCGTACCATCGTCTATATTTCATGCAATCCGGAAACACAAGCCCGCGACGTGAAGGAACTTCTCACGATCTACGATATCCAGTCCATCCAACCGGTCGACATGTTCCCTCAGACTTCCCATATCGAATGCATTGTGTTGCTTCAGAGACGCTGAGTCGATTCCAATCCATGAGATAATGATGAACGGATTGACATGGGACAGGGTATGTTCTACAGTTGAATCTAAATCATGGATGAATCATGCTTCATCCTGGAGGTAGAATGGAAAACAAGAAAACCTTGTCGATTCTTATCCCTCTTGTTTCTGTTTTCTTCGGTGGCGTATTGATCCTTGCGTTGACCTACATCGGCTATGTCGCACTCTATTTTTTCATCGAGGCGAACTTCATCAAAAACCCCCAACACTTCCAAATGGACAAGTTTCGGTCTTCCTACATGATGTTTATGATTCTGATTTATTTCCTGATCGATCGATCGAAGATTCATGACTTATTCAAGGCGGCGGCGTTGGTTTCTCCGTTGAGTATGGTTCTGGTGGTCGTGGTATTGAGGTTCTACGATCGTATCCCCTATGCCTATCTTGGCATCGCCTTTGTTTTAGCCGGGTTACTAGCTTGGCTCATCTTGTCGAAAAAGCCGTGGTACTATTATTTGTCCGCTTTGATCACCCTGGGTGTTTCCATCGCCTATGCCTGGCCATAAGAATGACTTGTGCTTTCGGTTTTATAGCGATAAGTTCAAAGTAATATTCAGAATTCAACATCCATTCGATCTTTACTTCTGAATTAAACAAGAAAGGTACTTCGCTAAGCGTCGTACCTTTCTTTATGTTTCGATGAGTTCAATCTCTGACCGTATTGCTAGACTTTGTAGGTTCCCGGAGTTTGATGTCCTTTGTGGATGTCCGAGAGTAAGTGTAGTTGGTTGTTCATAAACAATGCGAGAGCTTCCATCGCACTGATTTTCATCGCATGGAAGAAGACGACGCCCTCGTTATTTAGCGTCATTACGACGTTCTCGCCGCAGCTTTCGGCGATCGCCGTGTCGATTTTCGTTTCCTTCAACATCGCGATGACCCGCGGTCCGGCTCCTGGTTGATCCGCATTTTTCGTATTGTCGATAAAATCCGTCTTTTTGGTTTCCGTATCATAGATCATGAAGTACGGTGCGCGGGAAAAAGATGCGCTGATGACTCCCGATGTCGTGTTCGAATCAATCGATAGGGCGATTTTCATAAATTCTCCTTTGTTTGGCCGTGGCCGTTTTGAGCGTGTCTTCTACCGCGGCATGGGCCGTAGCCGCACGGGGTATCGCTGTCTTCGCACAGTTTATAGTCCCCGCCTTCGATGCGGATCACTTTATTGTTGACGAAAGATTCGGCGATTTTTTTGCGTGCATCGTTGTAGATTTTCTGTGCCGTGGTTCGTGCAATCTGCATTCTCGCCGCGCATTCTTCCTGATCCAGGTTTTCAAGATCGATGAGTCGTATCGCCTCGTACTCTTCAACCGACATGATGATCGTGTCGAGTTGTCCTTTATTGGCGATATAGGGACCATATTCGGTCATGTTTGGTAGATTGCATACGCGTTTCCATTTGCGTGGTCTGGGCATGGTGGTTATCCTCTCTGGATGTGTTATACGCAGAAAAGCAGGGATTACCCTTGCTGTTTCTGATTTTCATCGATTTGGTTGAGTCGATTCTCGATTTGTGTAGACCGTTGGTTCAACCATTCCTTTTGTTGAAGAAGTGTTTCTTTTTCGTTCGTGTCGCCGCTAACATAGCGACAAAACCCACGACCGCGGCCCATTTTTAGACCTCGTCCTAAACCATTGGCGGTTTGTCTGTTCGTGTTGCACGGACCGGCACCTCTGCCGCTCATCGGACCTAAACCTACAGGACCTGTTCCATCATTTCTTGGCATCATTTCACCTCCTTAGTGGCATATGCCATTTACATGTATATCGTACTCCTATAAATGGCATATGTCAATAACTGTATGGAATATTTTTACATTTCTTCTTTCTTGCTTTTATTGACATATGTCGGATATAAAGTATACTTAATGAGTAAGTGACATATGTCGGATAGGAAAGTGCACGACTCAAACGGAGGAATCATGCCAAGACCAAGAAAATGGAGAAATGTTTGCTGTTTACCTGAGAATGATCGGTTCGGTCCGCTGGAAACCAACGGCGAAGCCCGTCAACCGGTCGTGATGTCGGTGGATGAATATGAAACCATCCGACTGATTGATCTAGAAGGGTTGACGCAAGAAGAATGCGCCGGTCAGATGGGTGTTGCTCGAACGACGATCCAGGGGATTTACAACGATGCCCGCAAAAAACTGGCGGATTCGTTGGTCAATTCGAAACCCCTGTTCATTAAGGGCGGCGATTTTCGACTCTGCGACGGGATGACATGCAACGATCAAGACAACGCACATCATCATCCAAGATGCAGGCGTCGATTCATGGCTGAGATAAATAAACCTGAGGAAAAAGGAGAATGACATGAGAATCTTATTGCCCGTGAATGAACAAGATTTGAAAACGGAACTTAGCCCTTCATTTGGAAGAGCCCTATTTTATATGGTTCATGAAACGGAAACCAATGAAACGACATTTATCGAAAACATGGCCGCAACCAGTCCGGGAGGGGCGGGCATCAAAGCCGCCCAATCCATCGTGGACCTTCATGCCGATGTGGTCATTACGCCGAGATGCGGAGAGAATGCTGCCGATGTTTTGAAGGCGGCGAATATCCGTCTCTATCAATCCATTTCGGAGACGGCACTCAAAAATATCGAAGCCTTCATGAACAACACGCTTGCAGAATTGACGCAAATCAACCCCGGGATGCATGGGCATGGTGGTTGATCGATGAAGATTGCTGTTTTAAGCGGTAAGGGCGGAACGGGAAAGACATTGGTATCGGTGAATCTCGCATCCGTCATTGCGAACTCAGTCTATCTTGATTGCGATGTGGAAGAACCCAATGGACGTCTCTTTTTTAAGCCTGAACATCCAATCGAAGAAGATGTAAACGTCTTGATCCCCATCGTCGACCAAGAACGATGCGACGGATGCCGGGCATGTGTCGAATTTTGTCGTTTCAACGCCTTGGCGATCATTAAAGGCAAGGTGAAAGTCTATGAAGAAATCTGCCATTCATGCGGTGGATGCACCCTCGTTTGCCCTCAAGGCGCCATCCGTGAAATCCCGAAGTCGATCGGTAGAATCGAACGAGGGGTTTCCCATGGGGTGGACGTCCGTACCGGGATTTTGAATGTCGGGAATGAATCCGGCGTGCCCATCATTAAGAAACTGTTGGAGAGTGTCGACGATGACCAACGGAATGTGATCATCGACTGTCCGCCGGGGAGCTCGTGCGTCGTGATGGAAAGCATCAAATCCGCCGATGTTTGTGTTTTGGTGGCTGAACCGACGATCTTCGGTGCACATAATCTCGCCATGGTCTATGAATTGGCGTGTGTATTCGAAAAACCGGTCTTCGCCGTGTTGAATAAGACCTTGGCTGGGGAGAATCCTTCAAAGACCTTCTGTATCGAGAAGAACATTGAAATCGCCATCGATATCCCGTTTGATGAAGAATTAGGAAGAGTGAATTCGAATGCGGGCATCATCGTCGAAGTGGACGAAAATCATCGGGAATTGTTCATGGATCTGTATGATCGTATTCAAAAGGGAGTCGGACATGAAGCAGCTACTCATTCTTAGCGGTAAAGGCGGGACAGGGAAAACAACGGTCGCGAGCGCCCTGATCAAGCTTCATCAGGCAAAGGTCTGCGCGGACTGCGACGTGGATGCGCCCAATCTTCATCTGGTGTTAAGCGCCGGCGGTGAAAGAACGAAATCGGACTACTTCGGTTTACCGAAAGCTCTCATCGATCAAAAGGACTGCATTCAGTGCAACCGATGCATGGAAGTTTGCCGCTTCGATGCCATCACGTTCGACGGGCGATATCGCATCGACCAGAATGCCTGCGAAGGGTGCGGCGTCTGTGAATTCGTCTGCCCGACAAAGGCGGTTGCATTGTATCCTTCGGTGAATGGCGAGCTTATCCTATACCATGGTCGAGAAACGGTTTTCTCGACGGCCACGTTATCGATGGGGAGCGGGAACTCCGGCATGCTGGTTTCTAGCGTAAAGAAACAGATGCTTTCAATCCCGATGGAAACCGATTTGGCAATCATCGACGGTTCCCCCGGCATCGGGTGTCCGGTCATCGCTTCATTGAGCGGGGTTGATTCCGTACTGGTCGTCGCGGAACCCTCCATCTCCGGATTCAGTGATTTCACACGGATTCTGAAGACGGCATCGATCTTTCAAGTCCCGACGCTCGTATGCATCAACAAGCATGATACCAATCCTAACCAAAGCCGGCGGATCAAGGACTACTGCGAAGAAAACGGAATCCCGTTTGTCGGGATGATTCCCTTTGATCCGATGGCGGTTCAGATCGTCAATCAAGGAAAGACGATCGTCGAGATCGATTGTCCAAGCGGTAACGCGACACGTGAGATTTATTTGAAAGTACTTGGTCTTCTATTCAGGAGGGAAAAATCATGATCCTTACGACACTGATTGAGAACACATGCGATCGCCCCGGGCTGGAATGTGAACACGGGCTGAGTTTGCTGATCGAAACTAAAAAACATGTGATTCTGTTCGATACGGGTGCAAGCGGGAATTTCGCGGACAATGCTGAAAAAATGAAGATCGATCTCTCCAAAGTCGACATCGCGATCATTTCCCATGGGCATAGCGATCATGGCGGAGGATTGGAGAAGCTCATCGCCCTTTGTCCCAATGTCAAAATCTACGTACGGAAACCTACGTTTGATCCCCACTACTCCCATCGGCCCCCCAATGCGGCGAAGTTCATCGGATTGGATCAAACATTGATGCGTCAAGGTCATTTCATCTACACCGAAGACTCTTTGAAAATCGACGATGAACTCGAGTTGTTCTCAAATGTGGATGAATTGAAGCATCGGCCAAGTTTGAATCGTTATCTGACGATGATTCAAAATGGACATGAAATGATGGACGACTTCAAACACGAACAACACCTGATCATACGCGAAGACGAGAAGATCGTATTGATCGCAGGCTGTGCCCATCAAGGCATCGTCAACATCATCCAGAAAGCGTCGTCTTATGGGAATGGTTTGACCCATGTCATCGGCGGGTTCCATCTCCATAATCGCACTCAAGGGATGGTCGATGATGTCCAAGAAATCGACGTCATCGCGAAGATCCTTGACAAGTTGCCGATCCATTACTATACCTGTCATTGCACAGGGGTAGAACCTTATCTCAGGCTGAAAGAGACGCTTCATGATCGAATCGACTATTGTTCGACCGGAAGTGTCGTCAGTATATAAAAACGGAGGAAGAAAAAATGATTAAAATCGCTGTCGCCAGTGACCAAGGCCGAGTTACCGAGCATTTCGGCCATTGTGAGAGTTTCGTTGTGTTTGAAGCCGAGGGAACCGATATCCTAAGCGAAACCGTATTGCCCAATCCCGGGCATCGTCCAGGTTTCTTACCGAACTACCTTCATGAACAAGGGGTGCAAGTCATCATTTCCGGAGGGATGGGCGGGGGCGCCATCGACATCTTCAACCAACATGACATCGAAGTCATCGTCGGGGCAAGCGGATTGGCAAAGCGCTCCGTGGCGGCTTATGTCCGGGGCGAACTCAAATCCACCGGGTCGGTATGTCACCAACACGCCCACCACGGCGATTGCTGAAACGAACCAGGATGAAAGCGGCAAATCAATGCCGTTTTCTTTTGGGGATTATACTGTATTTTTTGTGCTGAAACAGGTAAAATGGTAACAACTCGGAGAACTTACCATGAACCTGTTCGATACCATCGCTAGACCCTATGCCTGGTTTTACCAATATCAAGTCCGGGGTTTCGAAAAAAACATCCCGGCGTTTCTTGATTCGTTACCGCAATCGATCGATTCGGTATTGGATGTCGGTTGCGGCACCGGTGCGATGTGCGAAGTCTTCCTTCATCATGGGTTACGGGTCGAGGGATGCGACCAATCTGCGGAAATGCTGAAACAGGCAAGACGTCTGACGAGTCCTGACATCATCTATCGTGTCGGGGATGCCGTGCACGGACTTCCATATCCTGACCAAAGCTTCGATCTTGTGATCGCTTCGTATGTGGCACACGGACTATCCGTTGAGCAACGCAAGAAACTCTACGATGAAATGAATCGGATCGCAAAGAAATATATCGTTCTTTATGATTATAGTCCGAAGCGACACCCGGTTTCCGATGTTCTCGAGCGACTTGAGAACGGCGACTATTTTTCCTTCATCCAAGTCATCGATCAAGAATTGCTTGGACATTTCGGGAACTTGACCAAACTTGCCTGCGGCAGCCGTGCGTTTTGGTATAGAATGGATAAAGAGTGAGGTAAACCATGTTCTTTTTCTTCAGTTATGGACCTAAACAAAAGAACCTCGGAATCGTCAAATCGATTCTTTGCGATGTGTGCGGTCAATTCGGGAAGTATGAAGTGTTTGTCATCTACAACGAGTTTTCACTCTTTTTCATCCCGGTTTATCGCTCTGCACGTAAGTACCTTGTGCGGATGACCTGTTGTCAAACCGTCTTCGAACTCGATGGGGAAGCGGGGCGAAAGATCGAGCGCGATGAAAGGGTCGCCGTCAGAGAAGAAGACTTAACCCTGGTGAAGAGAGGTAAGGGTGTGACGAAATGTCCCTCTTGCCAGTCGGATGTCGAGGATCACTTCCTCTTCTGCCCGACCTGCGGACACCATCTCCATGAAGAACACCGTGAATGACGGTGTTCTTTTGTATTCTGCTTGCATACCGGAAGAAAACGGATATACTTATTATGTGCATATGCCCATAAAGGAGATTCCATGCCGCGCCCACCCAAGGAAAGAAGAATATGTATGCAACCGCGATCGAGGAGATTCCATTCCGAAACCGGGGTTGAAAATGAATCGATCCTCTTGAATCTCGATGAACTGGAAACCATCCGATTGCTTGATCTTGTCGGTTTATCACAGGAAGCGGCCGGGGATCAAATGCAAGTCGGTAGAGCGACCGTCCAGCGAATCTATGAAGAGGCGCGTCGGAAAATCGCCGATGCGTTGATCTACGGAAAGTCGATCGAAATCGAGAATGAAAGAAGGTCTCGACCAAGAGATGAAGATTTGATCGACTTGGATGAAACCACCGAAGATGTCGTTAAGAGTATCACGAAGCTCTGCGTCCCTTTATCGGGGGATGACATTCATCCCCGATTCGGATTGGCATCCCACCTTAAGATATTTGAGATACGCGACCGTACGATCGTCTCATCGACCGTGATCGAAGCCCCTTTGCATCAACACGGGGAACTCCCGGGGATCGTGGCCCGTCTGGGTGTCGATGCCGTCATCGTCCATACCTTAGGCCAAATCGGTATCGATCGTTTCAATCAATTCAACGTTTCGATTTATAGCGGACTAAAAGGGAATGCGGACGAAGCCGTCCAGGAAGTACTTTCGGGAAAAGTCCGACCCAATGCGCGTGCAAGCGGACACTGTCTACACACATCAAAGAGAAAGAGAGACTAATATGGATCAATTGTTTTATGTAGGTGTCGCGATCGCATTGGGGATTTCCTGGAAAAAAGATCGCAAAAAAACCAAGATGGCCTTGAAGAAAGCCTGGAAATCCTTCGAAAACATCCTGCCCCAATTTTTGGCCGTCCTTCTGATTCTTGGCATCATGCTTGCGATTCTCACCCCCCAACAGATTTCATCCGTCATCGGCGGCGAATCCGGTTGGTTGGGCGTGATGGTCGCATCGATGTTGGGGTCGATCACCCTGATCCCCGGATTCATCGCCTTTCCCCTCGCTTCCGCGCTTCTCAAAAACGGGGCCGGATACATGCAGATCGCGGCGTTCGTCTCGACCTTGATGATGGTCGGGATCGTTACGATGCCGGTTGAAATCAAGTTCTTCGGTAAAAAAGCGACCTATCTCCGTAACGGGCTCGCCTTCGTCTTTTCATTGATCGTCGCCTTTGTGATCGGAGGGATCCTCGGATGAAAACCACAGTGAAAAAATATCGTATCTTTCTTCTCTTAGTTCTTGTTTATATTGCACTGTTCTTCCTCAAACCCGACCTTTTCGCAAAATCCACCGAAATCACGTGGAAGAGCCTCTTGGAGATGCTTTCGGTCCTGCCCCCCATCTTCATTCTTCTTGGTCTTTTGGATGTTTGGGTTAAGCGTGAAACCATGGTGAAATACATGGGTGAAGGCAGCGGATGGATCGGGATCGTCTTGGCGTTCTTCCTAGGAAGCGCGGCCGCCGGTCCGCTTTATGCGGCGTTCCCCGTCGCCGTCACCTTATTGAAGAAAGGCGGATCCTTCACCAACGTCCTGATCCTGATCGGTGCCTGGTCGACGACCAAAATCCCGATGTTGCTCTTTGAAGCCTCGTCGATGGGTTTACCCTTCACACTCTTGCGTTTGGGGTTGGACATCCTGGGCATCGCGATCATCGCGATCATTTCAAACAAAGTATTGAACGCCAACGACAAAGCGGAAATCTACGCATTGGTCGAGAAGAACGGATAAAAAAAGAAGCCACCTCATTCGGGGTGGCTTTCGACGATTTGTTGGGAGGCTTTCTGTTCAAGCCTGTAATTCACCCAGTCGCGTAGAAGGGCGTAACAGAGGGAAGCGAAGGGGATGGAGATCAGAACGCCGAGGATGCCCATCAGGCTGGCGCCGATCGTGATCGAGACCAAGATCCAAATGGCCGGGAGGCCTGCGGCTTTTCCGACGACGTAGGGATAGATCAGGTTGCCTTCGATCTGCTGGATGATCTGGAAAAGGACGAAGAACCATAAGGCTTGCACGGGGTCGACGGTTAGAATCAAGAGGACGCCGATGGTTTGCGCAATCATGGCGCCGACGATCGGGACCAAGGCGGTGACCGCGACGATGACGCTGATCAGAAGGGTATAGGGGAAGCGGAAGATCGAGAGGGCGATGAAGAACAGCGTCCCGATGATGAAGGCTTCCAGGACTTGGCCGAAAACGAAATTGGTGAAGATTTCATCCGCCATGTTGGTGATCTTGAAGATCCACATCGCGATTTTCTTCGGGAAAACCGCCAGGCAGAGTTTTTTGACTTGATTCTGCAATGTTTCCTTATTCATCAAGACATAGACCGAGAAGATGAACGATAGGATGAACGTAAGGAAGGCGCTGAAAACCGACTGGACCAGACCCCAGGAAGAGTTCAACCAAGCTTGCCAACTGTTGGTGACCCAGGTGATGATGGTCGATTCCAGTTTTGTCCAATCGAAGTTCGCCCGGACCAAGAGGTCTCCGATGGGCGTGTCCGGACCCAGGTTGGTTTGCGCCCACAGTTGAAGGTTATCGAAGGCGGCCGGGAGGGTGTTGATGAAGGCGATGATCGTCGTGCTCAATTCAGGGATGATGGTTTGAAAGATGAAGATCAGGACCATGACCACAAGCACGAGGGTGACAAGATAACTCAAGATGCGATGATATTTTTTCGTAATGAAGTTCAGAGGGCTTTTCGGAAGGAACAGAAGCTTCTCGATGCGCATCATCGGCGCATTGAGTAGGAACGCGATCGCGAAACCGGTGATGAACGGGGTCAAGATTTCGATCGCCCGATTCAGTCCGCCCAACAACTGCTCGACGTGGTTGCCGATCCATAGCATCGCGACGAAGAACACGATGAGAAACATGCCTTGTTTGATTTGGTTCGATTTATAATTCATACGGATTCCCCGCTTTCAATCTTACTGTATTCATTATACACTAGGATTAGCGAGTTGGGGGAGAAGGAGGTAGCATGGCGACGGATTTGGATTTCGCACGTTATGTTCAGGATCAGTTATCGGACTTGGGGAAGATCGACGTCAACAAGATGTTCGGGGAATACGGGGTATATCTGGATGGGAAAATCATCGCGCTGCTATGCGACAATGTGTTCTATCTGAAACGGACGACGGAAGTGGTTCCTTATCTTCGTGAGATTCTCGAAGCGCCGCCCTATCAAGGCGGAAAGCCGACTTTCGTCATCGAGCAACTCGACGACCGGGAGTATCTTCAGGAAATCGTGAAGGTGACCTACGACGCCCTCCCGCAACCCAAACCGAAAACACCACGGAAATCAAAGCGGAAGACTTGAAAGTCTTCTTCTTTTTCGCTATTATATCAGTATATTTAATTATACTGATATAAGGAGGAAACATGGAAGATCTATTCAAAGCATTCAGCGACAAGAACCGCCTACGACTCTTCTGGGTATTGCTGCAAGGCGAATACTGCGTCTGCGAACTGGAAGTCTTTTTACGGATGAATCAATCCACCGTTTCCTTTCATCTTCAACGCCTGCGTAGTGAAGAAATCCTGAAAGCGTCGAAATCCGCCCAATGGGTCCATTACACGGTGGATCCGAAATTCATCCATGAAAACCAACGCTTGGTCGAATTCATGCAAGAGAAGTTGGCGTCGGACGGCGAATGCATGGAAGACTTGAAGCGGGTCGAACGCTATACAACGCAGGGACTCAACTGCAAGATCATCGCGGATGACCGCGAGCGCGTCGTCGACGCGCTGAGGGGGTAAAATGGAAAAACAAGGGATCGGTTTCTTCGAGCGAAACCTAACGCTTTGGGTATCGGGATGCATGATCATCGGTGTCCTCATCGGTGTCTACCTCCCTCAGTTCCCGGAATTCCTCAGTCGCTTCGAAGTCGCCAGCGTATCCATCCCGGTCGCGATCCTGATCTGGCTGATGATCTACCCCATGATGCTTAAAGTCGACTTCGAGAGCATCCGCCATGTCGGGGAAAACCCGAAAGGCTTGTATGTCACCTGGACCGTCAACTGGCTGATCAAGCCGTTCACGATGTATCTGATCGCCTATTTCTTCCTATACATCGTCTTTGGGACATGGATCACGCCGGATTTGGCGAAAGAATACCTCGCCGGCGCCGTGCTTCTTGGCGCAGCCCCGTGTACAGCGATGGTCTTTGTCTGGAGCCATCTCACCAAAGGGAATCCGGCCTATACCTTGATCCAAGTCGCCACCAACGATTTGATCATCCTGGTGCTGTTCGTCCCCATCGTCGCCTTCCTGCTTGGCATCTCCAATATCGAAATCCCCTGGGAAACGCTGTTCCTCTCGGTCGTCCTGTTTGTGGTGATCCCCTTGACCTTCGGCTGGCTATCCCGTAAAATCATCGTTAGAAACAAAGGCTTGGACTATTTCGAACATTCTTTCATCCCCAAATTCTCCAACGTCACCATCGCCGGTCTCTTGTTGACGCTGATCATCATCTTCTCGTTCCAGGGCCAGGTCATCCTGGACAACCCCTTGCATATCCTCTTGATCGCCGTCCCCTTGGTCCTACAGACCTTCCTGATCTTCTTCATCGCCTATCTGTGGGCGAAATTCTGGAAACTTCCGCATGACGTCGCCGCCCCGGCCGGGATGATCGGCGCTTCGAACTTCTTCGAACTCGCCGTCGCGGTCGCCATTTCGCTCTTCGGACTACAGTCCGGTGCGACCTTGGCCACGGTCGTCGGAGTCCTTACGGAAGTCCCCGTGATGTTGATGCTTGTAAAAATCGCAAACCAAACCACCCATTGGTTTAAAAACTAGGAGGAACCATGTCCCATTTACCGAAAGTCGCCTTTGTCTGCGTCCACAATTCGTGCCGCTCCCAAATCGCCGAAGCGTTATCGAAGAATCTCGCTTCCGACGTTTTTGAAGCCTATTCCGCCGGCACCGAAACCAAACCTCAAATCAACCAGGATGCCGTACGGATCATGAAATCCCGTTTCGGCATCGACATGGAATTGACGCAACGTTCCAAACTGATCGGCGACCTTCCGCGCATCGACATCGTCATCACGATGGGATGCAACGTCGATTGTCCGTATCTACCCTGCAAGTTCAGGGAAGACTGGGGCTTGGATGATCCTTCCGGGAAGGACGACGATGAATTCAACCGCGTCATCGACATCATCGAGTATAAGGTTAAGGAACTTGCAAAACGGATCCAAAACGGGGAAATCAAGGTCTAAGTTCGCAACGCCGGTCAAGTCGCCGGCGTTTTCTTCTGCTAAAATAGAGGCGAGGTGAGACGATGAACGATACAACCCGGGCGGTGATCGCGATGCAGGACTATATCGAAGCCCATTTGAACGAACCGATCACGTTGGTCCAACTGGCCCGTGCGGCAGGGTATTCCCCCTATCATGCGGCGCATCTGTTTTCAAGTGCGCTAGGCATCAGTCCGCTACGCTATATCCGCAGGCTCAGGTTAAGCCAAGCCGCCCAAGCGATCCGTGACCAGGGAGAAGCGATACTGCAGATCGCCTTCGACTTTCAGTTCGACTCGCATGAAGGGTTCACCAAAGCGTTCGCCAAACAGTTCGGGATGAGTCCGCGGGAGTATCGGCGCGATACGCCGGCCATCGCGCTCTTTCGCCCGTATCGTTTGCTTACCCGGAAAGAAGAATCAACAACTATGAAAAACAACACCGTATTTGTCCAATTGGTCCAACGCCCCCGCCGCAAGGCGGTGATCTTGCGCGGTAAGAAGGCCGATGAGTATTTCGCCTACTGTGAAGAAGTAGGCTGCGATGTCTGGGGTGTGTTATGCAGCATCAAAGAAGCTCTGAATGAACCCATGGGGATGTGGTTACCCGAAAAAATGATCAAACCGGGGACGTCGCGTTATGTCCAGGGGGTCGAAGTCCCGATGGAATATCAAAAACCTTTGCCCGAAGGTTTCGAATTCCTCGAGCTTGAACCCTGCACCTACATGGTGTTTCAAGGCGAGCCGTATGACGACGAGAACTTCGAGAGTGAAATCGTCGCCATTCAGGAATCGATCCAACGCTATCATCCCGAAAGCGTCGGGTATCGTTTCGATGATACCGACGCGCCGATGTATCAGCTTGAACCCCGCGGGGAAAGAGGGTACATCGAAGCCCGCCCCGTCACGAAGATATAAAAACGAAACGCCTGTTTCGTTTTTTTTCATCCCATCTTCACAAGCGATATCGCGTGCGACGCCTGTGCCGTGGATACCTATGGTATAATTAAGTCCAGGCAGGGCGAACATGGAAATCGAAGAGCGAATCATCAGCGAAATACCGCTCGATAAAGGGTGGTCAAACGATAAGAAATCGATCGTCACGACACCGGACGGCCGTTTCGTACGTCGGATCATCGACGATTCACGGATCGATTCCACATCGACCTTGTTTTTCCATATCGGGAGTCTGAACCTTGATGACAATCCGTTCAGCCGTCCGATGGAGCTGGACTTTGCCCCTTCGCCGGCCAGGTTCTACACGACCTATGTGGAAGGCGAGGATTTGGAAGAAGTGCTATGCACGTTAAGTCAGAAAGAACAGATACGGCTAGGATATGAAGCCGGATTCGCCCTCAAGAAAATCCATACCCGTGTCCGCGTAAAGGACGACGGGATGTGGGCGATGAAATACAACGCGAAAATCGACCGCAAAATCAAAGCGTATCAAGAATGCGGCATCAAGGTCATGGATGACGGGCACTTGATCGACCGGATCAACTCGTTACGGATCTATCTGGAAGGGCGCCCCCAAACCTTCCAACACGGGGATTACCATGTGGGGAATTTCGTGCTTACGCCGGATCAACATCTCGGCATCCTGGATTTCGATCGGTGGGATATCGGGGATCCGTGGGAAGAATTCAACCGCATCGTGTGGTGCGCCGATCTATGCCCGGTGTTCGCGAGCGCTAGGATCGATGCCTATTTCAATTTCCAAGTCCCCGAATCCTTTTTTCCGCTCCTTTTCCTCTATCAAGCCGTGAATGCCTTGGCATCCTTGCCTTGGGCGATTCCATACGGTGAGAAAGAAGTCGCAGTGATGCTTAAAAATGTGCGGCGGTTCAAAGAAGACACCGATGATTTCGCAAACGTAGTACCGAAATGGTACGTAAGAACGAGGTAACCATGGAATTGCATGAAGTTCTAGTTCAACTTGAAGAAGCGGGGGATGCTTCCACCAGGAAAATCTATCTCAACAACGGTGCGAAAGAACCGTTGTTCGGCGTGAAGATGGGGGATGTTCGCAAACTCGCAAAGAAGATCAAAACGGATCAGTGTCTGGCGGATGAACTCTACGATACCGGGATCCTGGATGCGATGATGTTGGCGGGGATGATCGCCGACAGCGGGAAAATGAGCGTCGACCAATTGGGCCGTTGGGTCGAGAAAGCGTATTGCGCGATGGTTTCAGAGCGTTGCGTCGCACCGTTGGCCGCGCAAAATCCGCAACGGTTTGAAATCGCGGCGAACTGGATCGAGAGTCCGCATGAACAAACCGCTTGCGCCGGGTTCACGGTCTACGGAATGCTTTACTCCCATATCCCGGATGATCGATTGGATCTCGACCAAGTGAAAAGCGTCGTCGATACGATCGAACGACGGATCCAAAGCGAGCCGACCTACCTGCAAAACGCGATGAACAATTGTCTGATCATGATCGGGATCTATGTCTTGCCGCTGACGTCCTATTGTTTGGAAGTTTCGCGTCGGATCGGCTATGTCAAACCGACGGTCAAAATCAACAGTTGCAACATCCAGTCCGCCACCGACTACATCGTGCGCTATGCACCGCGGACGAAAGTGAAGAGTCTCTAGTTTCAAACGAGGTAAGCCATGATCAACCACGGGATTCCCAAGCATGTCTTAGGATGCATCGATCGACTTCAAAATAAGGGGTATCAGGCGTATTTGGTCGGAGGATCGGTACGCGATTTATGCTTGGGGTTCTTCCCCAAGGATTTCGATTTATGCACGGATGCGACCCCCGATCAAATCGAAGAAGTTTTCGCCGGTGAAATCCATAAAACCTATGGGAAGAAACACGGTACCGTCGGCGTTCTTCAGGCTCAGCATTGGATCGAAATCACGACCTTCCGCAAAGACGGCACCTATCGTGACCATCGACGCCCGGACAACGTCGTCTTCACGACCTCGCTTCAAGAGGATCTGGAACGTCGCGACTTTACGATCAATGCGATGGCGATGGACGAGAACGGCAAGATCACGGATTTCTTCCATGGCATGCAGGATTTGAACGACGGAATCCTGCGTTGCGTCGGTTCGGCGAACCAACGCTTCCAAGAAGATGCGCTTCGCATCCTGCGCGCATTGCGCTTCGCATCGCGCTTCGGGTTTACGATCGAAGAAAAAACCGCGGATGCCATCCGCCGCTTCGCCTATCTCTTGAAAGAAATCGCACCGGAGAGGATCCGCGAAGAACTGAAAGGGATTCTGCTTGGCGATCATGCCGGTAAGATCCTGTGCGAATACGACGATGTGATGGGGATGATCATCCCTGAACTTGAAGCGGCCAGAGGCTTCGTGCAGTTCTCGCCCGACCATTATGAAGACGTCTATCGCCATACGATCCGCGTCCTATCCTTCACGGAGAAAGACATTATCTTACGATTGGCCGCATTGTTTCATGATCTCGCCAAACCCCAAGGCTTGACCCTCAACGTCGATCAGATCGCCCTCTATGAACATCATGCGGAAAGCTCGGGTTTGATCGCCCGGAGCATCTTGGAATCGTTTCACTTCGAAAAGAAACTTTCACACGAAGTCGGTGAAATCATCGCCTTGCATGAGACATCCTTTCCCGAACAACTCCCCGAGATGTGCCGTTGGCTCGCGAAGACCGGGGAAAAGGTCTTGTTGGCGGGGATCCGTTTGAAAGAATGCGACCTCTTGGCGATGGTCTCGGGACAGGGGAGGAAACTTGAGAACTGTTCGCGGGCGCGAAGTCTGGTGATGGAAATCAAAAACAGACGCTTACCCTATCAAGTGAAGCATCTAGATATCAACGGGGATGATTTGCTTGAACTCGGGTTCAAAGGCAAACGCATCCAACAGACATTGGAAGAATTGTTGGAATGCGTATTGGACGATAAAGTCGCCAATCGGAACGCGGACTTGCGCAGAATGGCGCTTACCCTTGACACTTCGTGGGAAAAACCCTAAAATAAGTGATGATGTTTCAATGGAGGTAAACTATGACCGAAGACAGTGAAGGGTGCGATCGAAGTATCGACACACAAACCCGAGAGGCGGATGTAAGGTCTCGCACACAGAATAGCGAGGTATCCTTATGATCGCTCAAATCGGATTTCTTATCGTGTTGATTTTCCTGAACGCTTTTTTTGCCGCTTCGGAAATCGCATTGATCTCCCTAAATGACAATAAGATTCGTTTGATGGCCGAGGATGGAAATAAAAAAGCCATCCATCTTCAACGTATCCTATCCCATCCGACCCGCTTCTTGTCGACGATCCAGATCGGCATCACTTTGGCCGGCTTTTTAGCCTCGGCGTTCGCATCTGAGAGTTTTGCGATCCCGCTGGTCAACCTGCTGAAAACCTTCGAACTGGGGATTAGCGACTCGATCCTGAAAACCTTCGCGATGATCTTCATCACGCTCATCCTTTCGTTCTTCACCTTGGTCTTGGGCGAATTGGTCCCCAAACGGATCGCGATGAACGTCGCCGAGCCGGTTTCGTTCGCCGTCGTCGATATCCTGCGTTTCCTCTTCGCCGTCACCAAGCCGATGGTTCTCTTACTGACCTTCGCCACCAACTTCTTCGTCCGCTTGTTCGGTTTCGACCCCAACGCCCAAGGCGACCAGGTCACCGAGGAAGAAATCCGGATGATGGTCGATGTGGGCGAGGAAAAAGGGACGATCCGCGAGACCGAAAAAGAGATGATCAACAACATTTTCGAATTCGACAATAAAATCGTTTCGGACATCATGACCCACCGCACGGAAATCGCCGGTGTCGGATTGGATGCGAAACTGGCGGACGTCCTCAAGATCGTCGCCGCCGAACAATACACCCGTTTCCCGGTCTACCGTGAAAGCATCGACGACATCATCGGCGTCCTCCACGTGAAAGACCTGATCCAATATGTCGAGTTCTCCGAACAAGACAGTTTCGATTTACGCACCATCATCCGTTCCCCCTACTATGTCCCCGAATCCAAACGAATCGATGAACTCTTCCGTGAACTACAATTGACGAAAACCCACATGGCGGTCGTCATCGACGAATACGGAGGGACGGGCGGGATCATCACGATCGAGGATCTGATCGAGGAGATTGTCGGCAACATCTTCGATGAATACGATGAAGACGAGATCGAGATCAAGCAGATCAACGAGTCCACCTTCGATGTGGAAGGCTCGACGACCCTGGATGAATTGGAAGAAGATTTGGACATCAAGTTGCCCATCGAAGAATATGATACGATCAGCGGCTTCATCATCGGTCAGTTGGGGCGGATCCCAAGCGATGGCGAACAACCCGAAGTGACGGTCGACGGCGTCTTGTACCGTGTCTTGAAAGTCGATGAGAAACGCATCACGAAAGTCCAGATCGTCAAACCCGAGATACTAAGCGAGCAGGAGAGTTAACTCCTGCTTTTTCTATGGATGAAAAAAGGCTTACCGTTCACGGTAAGCCCTCGCATAGGACGAGATGAGTCGATCCAACTGATTGTCTTTCGCATACGCTTCAAACATCCAGAACGGGTTACGCAGCAATTCCCTGCCCAGCGCGACCAAATCGGCTTTTCCACTGGATAGGATTTCTTCGACCTGGTCCAGGCTTGTGATCAGTCCGACGGCGATCACGGGCAAGTCCAAACGTTGTTTGATTTCATGGGCGAATTCGACCTGGTATCCCGGTTTCAAGGGGATCGCACGATTGACGTTGCCGCCCGAGGAAACGTGGACCAGATCGATCTTGTTTTTCAATGGCAACAATAAATTTCCGACTTCGTGTACATCCAAGCCGTTCTCATCCCAATCGCTGGCGGAGACGCGGACTTGAAGGACCTTTTCACTCGGCCAGTACTTTTTCACTTCGTCGATTACTTCCGCAAGGAAGCGTCCGCGGTTCTCGGTGGATCCGCCATACGTATCTTTCCGAAGATTCGACAAGGGACTCATGAATTCATGGATCAGATAGCCGTGGGCGCCATGGATCTCGACGATGTCGAATCCTGCCTCATCGGCACGACGCGCGGCTTGGCCGAATGCCTTGATCACTTCGTCGATGTCTTCCTTCGTCATTTCTTCGGGAACGGCATACCGTTCGCTATGCGCGATGGCGCTTGGCGCCAAGCGCCGATAACTTCCGGCTTCGCTCTTTCTCCCCGCATGGATCAACTGGATCCCGATCTTGGAACCGTTGCGATGCACCTCGTCGACGATTTCCTTGAGCGCCGGGATGAACTTGTCGTCCCAAAGACCCAGGTCGCCGTCGGAGATGCGACCGCCCGCCGTCACACCGGTCGCTTCGATGATGATCATTCCGACCTTTCCGAACGCGGTGGTCGTGTAATGGGTGAAATGGAAATTGTCTGCAAAACCGTCTTTCGCCTGATACATGCACATCGGCGGCATGACCAGTCGGTTCGGTAATGTGAGATTCTTCAGTTGATAGGATTCGGTGATTTTCATGCTTCCTCCACGGACGAATTGTCCGTATTCAGTTTATGACATATAATGGGAAGTGTAAAGGGAGGAACTCCGATGAGTACTCAACGTCGTATCGTATCCACCATCGCGGGACAGCGGGCCATCGATGGCGCGGGTGTCCGATTGATCCGTGTCGTCGGTCATTCGGATGTGAAGGAATTCGATCCGTTTCTCTTACTGGATGCGTTTGATTCGAAAGATCCGAAAGACTATACCAAAGGGTTTCCATGGCATCCCCATCGCGGGATCGAGACCTTCACCTATCTGGTGGAAGGCTTGATCGAACACGGGGATAGTCTAGGCAACAAGGGTTTGATTCGAAGCGGGGATGCGCAATGGATGACCGCCGGATCGGGGATCATCCATCAGGAGATGCCCAAGGCGAGCGATCGCATGTTGGGTTTGCAACTCTGGGTGAATCTGCCGAAAAAAGAAAAAATGTGCGATCCGGTCTATCGCGACTTGACGATGGAACACATGGTCGAAATCGATCATGAGGGAAGCCATGTCCGTTTGATCGCCGGGGAATATGCGGGAAGGAAAGTCAACGTGGACCAAGCCAAGGTCGACGTCCGTCTGATGGATCTTCAAATGGATGAGGGGACCACGCTTACGATCGATCTTGAAAAAGACCACACTCTCTTCCTTTATGTCTTTTACGGTCGGCTTCAAATCGAAGGCACCGATGTCCAACAACGTTGCGCCGTGTTGCTTGGGGAAGGGGAGCGAGTCACGATCCACTCCCTCGATGCCAGCCGGTTCATGTGGTTTCAAGGGAAGAAACTGAAAGAACCCATCGCGTGGGGCGGGCCGATCGTCATGAACACGCGGGAGGAATTGGATCTGGCGTTCACCCAACTGAACCAAGGGACCTTCCTTCGAAAATAGGAAGTTGACAAAAGAGTTGGAAAAATGGTATAAAT